>JAEEGK010000492.1_pt1 | contig 98890 bp, 90 predicted proteins | sample 8958771 | NCBI WGS metagenome assembly JAEEGK01 (sample SAMN16246547, study PRJNA631951) | gut metagenome | biome: gut microbiome; feature: rumen; material: SC-attached | host: Bos | place: Iran: Karaj | collected 2018-10 | reverse complement strand
AGGGATTTGAACCCTCGCGCCGCTATTAACGACCTGCACCCTTTCCAGGGGTGTCTCTTCAACCTCTTGAGTACTTCTCCAAAAGCTTGAATTCTTACGATATTCAAAATGCCGAGCGGAGAGGATGGGATTCGAACCCATGTGCCCTTTCGGACAAACGGTTTTCAAGACCGCCTCGTTATGACCGCTTCGATACCTCTCCATAACTAATTTCCTATATATATGCGCTTGTCAATCGACTTGATTTCGCGCAAGGAATATACTAACAAAAACACTGCTTTGTGTCAACAAGAATTTCAAAAAAATCTTTGGATTTTTTAAACTTCTTTTATCAGCTTTTCAGCCAGCAAAAAATCCTCGGGAGTAGTGAGCTTTATATTGGTATAACTTCCCTTTGTAATATGAACCGGGAGTTTCCCATAGCCCTCCATTACAGATGCGTCATCGGTAACCACAGCCCCCTCGTCTTTTAAAAAGGCTTCGTAGGCTTCCAAAATGTCTGAAGCTACAAAGACCTGGGGAGTCTGAACGTTAACCACGTAGTCTCTCTTAGGAGTTGCTCTTACAAATCCGTCTTCATCTATAAGTTTTACAGTGTCCTTTGAAGTAACGCCCAAAACGGCGGTGCCGAAGCACTCTACATCTTCTTTTAAATTGAGCACGTGCTCGCGTGTAAGCATCGGGCGCGCACCGTCATGGATGTACACATATACATCGGACGGGTTTTCGATTTCCTTTAGCCCCAAATAAACAGAATCGCTTCTTTCTTCTCCGCCTGCTACAATTTTCGTTACTTTATTAAAGGAATACTTCTCGACAATTTCTTTCTTCACATAATCGATGTCGTCTTTTGAAACAACCATTATGATTTCTGAAAGAAAGCTTTCCTGCATGGTTTTAAGGCTATAGTAAATCACGGGCTTGCCAAGCAAGTCCATGTACTGTTTGGGAGTTTCCGTCCCCATTCTTTTTCCTTTTCCCGCAGAAAGCAAAATGCCTACGTGTCTCATTATCTTTCTCCAAGTCTTAAGTTGGGTATGGCGTTTAAGTCGTACCCGCTTACATTACCGTTTATAAATTCGTAGTATCCGGCTGCGCCTATCATTGCCGCGTTGTCCGTGCAAAGTATGGGGGATGGTTTGTAAAAAGAAACCCCTGCCTCTTTACATGCTTTTTCCAAAGCATCTCTTAAATGAGAGTTTGAAGCAACGCCTCCGGCAATTGCAAACTTATCTACATTAAATTCTTTTATGGCAGTCATTGAATGCTCCACAAGCACATCCACTACCGCCTTTTGGAAAGAAGCCGCCACGTCTTCCTGAACAATTGGCTCATTCTTCATTTCGCACTGATTTAAATAGTTTAAAACCGCGGATTTAAGTCCGCTGAAAGAAAAGTCGTAAACGGAGCCTTCAACCTTGGCTCTTGGAAACTTAATGGCATCGGGATTTCCTTTATAAGAAACCTTATCGATTTTAGGACCGCCGGGATATCCTAAGCCTATTGCTCTTGCCACTTTATCAAAGGCTTCTCCCGCAGCGTCGTCTCTTGTTCGTCCAAGGATTTCATACTTTCCGTAATCAAGCACTCTTACTAAATGAGAGTGACCGCCTGATACCACCAGACATACAAAGGGAGGTTCAAGATCTTTATTCTCAATGTAGTTAGCGCTTATATGTCCTTCGATGTGGTGCACGCCCACAAGGGGAATCTTTGTGGCAAAGCTTAAGGCTTTTGCCATTGATACGCCCACTAAAAGAGCCCCTACGAGTCCGGGGCCATAGGTAACTGCTATTGCATCGATATCTTTTAAGGATACCTTTGCTTCTTTAAGTGCTTCCTCCACAACCTGATTTATCTGCTCGGTGTGTTTTCTTGATGCTATCTCCGGCACCACCCCTCCGTAGAGAGTGTGAAGGTCTATTTGTGAAGATATTATATTCGATAAAACGTCTCTTCCGTTCTTTACAACTGCTGCCGCAGTCTCATCGCAAGAACTCTCGATGGCGAGTATTAATTTATCATCCATCAACTTCTTCCCAGCCATAAATCTTCCAATGGCTGTTTTCATCCTTTCTTAATATAAAGACTTCGTTTAACTGTTTATAGTATTTGCCGCTCTTAATAGTGTACATACACCATAGCCTAGCCCATTCGAATCCGTCTTCTTCAAAAGTCTCAACATCGGTGCTGGCGCTTGGCGCGAAACTTGATATAGTGTAGCCGTTTGCATTGTAAAATGCAATATCGGACTTAAGATCTAACATGTAATCGTCGTGTGTTTTATAATTGACCAACTCAGTATCATACAAAAGAAGCATCTGATCCGCAAGCTTTTCAAGCTCTTCGTCAGACTCAAACTTCTCATTATAAAAACACTGGGTGATTTCGCTAAAATACTTAACCACTTCTTTTGGAGTGGGAGGATAGGTGGTATCAAGGTTTCTTGAAAGCACTCTTTGTACTTCCGTAACCTTAACGGGAACTTCTTCTTCGCTCTTTCCTACGCTTTTATTTGACAATCTGTAATAAAGCCCTACCGCAAGTACAGCCAAAAAGAAAATCAGTATAACACTTTTAAGTCCCCTGTCTTTTTTCATCAATCGGTTATCCCCATGTATGATTAGTCTTCAAATAGTATATCGGTAGTCTGCCCATCCTTGCTTATAACAGTGTTTGCAAAAATCGAAGTGGCTTCTTTTTCAAAATCTTTGGGCCTTGTAAGGGAAGGCGAATAGTGGGTAAGCCAAAGCTCTTTTACATTTGCATCCTTAGCCATTGTGGCAGCTTCAGAAAATGTCATGTGCTTATGTTCTTTGGCCTTTTCTATTTTATCTGCCTCCGCATACATTCCTTCGCAAATAAACAAATCCGCGTCTTTGGCGTTTTCAACAATGAAATCTGTGGGGCGTGAATCGGTACAATATGTAACTTTCAAGCCTTTTCTTTCTCCGCCTAAAACCATGTCGGGAGTATAAATCTTACCGTCCTCTTCACAGGTGTTTCCTTTTTGCAAAGGGTTCCAGAATTTAAGAGGAATTCCTGCAGCCTTCGCTCTTTCGGGGTCGAAAGCAGGCTGTCTTTTTACAACTATATTATATCCGTAGCAAATGACATTGTGATTAACTCTGAAGGCTTCGATAGAATAGCCTCCCATGTCAAATGACTGGAAATTACCCTGTATTTCAATTAAAGATATATCAAAGGGAAGTTCGGGAGCCACGCATCTTAAAGCGGGCACCACCTTTGTAAGGCCCTTAGGCCCAATCATTACAACAGGCTCTGTTCTGTCAGCATTTCCCATTGTAAGAAGCATTCCGGGAAGCCCCGAAATATGGTCCGCATGGAAATGTGTAAAGCACATTACATCAATGGGTTTTGGGCTCCAACCCTGTTCTTTTAAAGCAATCTGGGTGCCTTCACCGCAGTCTATCAATATATTGCTTCCGTTGTAGCGCGCCATAAGTGACGTAAGCCACCTGCGCGGAAGCGGCATCATGCCGCCCGTACCAAGGAGTGCAACTTCTAACATCTGTTACCTCATTTTCTAAGCCACATTACATTCGCATCTTCTGTTGGCTTTTCGTAAAAATTTTTTCTTATTCCTTCGCTTACAAAGCCAAGGCTTTCATAAAGGCGGTTTGCGGGAACATTTGAAACTCTTACTTCCAAAGTAAATTCCCTGACACCTTTCTTTAGGCCATCTTCAATCAAAGCCTCCATCAAGACTTTTGAACAGCCCTTTCCTCTGTATAAAGGATCGATGGCCACGTTGTTTACGTATCCTTCAAATCCGTTAAATGTATACCCTGCCGTTCCGATCAAATAATCGTCAAGCAAAATCACAAGGTAGTTTGCCTCTGTTCTTACAAGCAAGTCTTCAAAGTCTTCTCTCTTCCATGGCATGGAAAAAGAAGCTTCTTCGATTTCGCATACTCTGTCTAAATCAGAAGGCTCCATCTTTCTTGTTTCAAGCTTCATTTTTGCCACCGTTTTCTTTTTCGGCCTTCTCTCTTTCAGCCTGAGAAAGTCTTAAATAGTCGGGCACATGCTCGCTTGCGGGAACAGCTTTTCCTTCTTTAAAGAGCTTAAGCCCAAGTGTAGCAACCGATGCGGCACTTTGCATACACTTTGCGGCATCGGAAAATGTTACGGGCACCTTTATTAAAGAAAGAATCTTTTCTTTAAATACGCTTACTCCGTCTCCTAAGAAAATTACGTGTCTTCCATAGGAGTTAACCCTTTCGACAGTTTCTTCTATTGGTTCCGCAGTGGCTTCTTTTAACACATTAAGCACATCGTCTTTAAATTCATAAAGGCCTGTATAAACCTGCTCTCTTCTTGCATCCATTATGGGGCAGATAAGTCTGTCGGTTCCAAAGTAGTTATAAGCAAGTGCATCTGTTGTTGGCACTTCGACAATTGGAATCGAAAGAGCAAGGCCAAGTCCTTTAGCTGTGGCGCTTCCTATTCTTAATCCTGTAAAAGAGCCGGGGCCTTTTGCTATTGCAATTGCATCAACGGTGCTTAAATCAAGCTCCGTCATCTTTGCTATTTCATCAAGCATTGGCACCAGGGTCTGTGAATGTGTCTTTTTATAATTAACCGAATAAACGGCCGTAAGTTTATCATCTTCAACGATTGCAACGGAAGCCGTAAGCCCCGAAGAATCCATTCCGATTATCTTCATTATTCAAACTCCGTAATTTCTATCTCTCTATAGTCAAAGCCTTTTTGAAGGTCTTTCTTTATTTCGATTCTTGTGTGCTTCTTAGGAATGATTCCTTTCACAAGATCTGCCCACTCAATAAAGCAAACGCCGTCTCCGTAAAAGTACTCTTCATATCCGATTTCGTCCATTTCGGACTCATCGCCTATTCTATACACATCAAAATGATAGAAGGGCAATCTCCCTTCATCATAAACCTGCACGATTGTAAAGGTGGGGCTATTAACGGGCTCTAAAATTCCAAGGCCTTCTGCCACTCCTTGGGTAAACACGGTTTTGCCCACGCCAAGGTCCCCGATAAGTGTATACACACTTCCGGGAAGTGCCTTTTCACCAATACTTTTTCCTAATTCAAATGTTTCTTCTGCGCTAAATGTTTCAATTCTCATAGATATCTAAATTGTATATTTTTTCGAGACTCCTTGCAAGTATAATTACTCTTCGTGCAGGTAGCAAGGGCATATTATTTCTTAATCGGGGCGTGGGATTATATAATGTTTTTCGACACGCTCTCGCTGGGCCAATATAAAAAATAATCGAAATTGGGAGCAATTTTACGAAAAAAACCTGCTATTTCTCTATTGTTTGGGCCAATGCAAAAAAAGATTCGAAATTGGGAGTAGAAAATGGCATTTTCTGCTCCCAATTTGGCATAGATTTCTTATTGGCCCAGTAAGTTAACATAACACAGCTAAAACAAGCTCAATTTACTCCCAAAATAGCATGGATTCTGTATTGGCCCGTGCGGTTGACATAACACCGCAGTGCTGTCATAGAATTGCTCCCAAAATGGATTAGAATTCGTATTGGGACAATGCGCTGCACAAAATAATCCCCGAGAGGTTAATCTCGGGGATTGCGATTATTTATGGTAGGCTTTGGCAGCCTCTAAGTCGTGTTTCATTTGAGCGGAGAGTTCTTCGAAGGAAGAAAACTTTCGCTCTGGACGTGAAAACTTTAAAAGCTTCACTTCTATGTTCTTTTCGTAGATATCACCGGTAAAATCAAAAATAAAGCTTTCGGCATTTACTGAGCCTGTGTTGTTTACGGTAGGCTTAACGCCGACGTTTGTAACTGCTTTGTAGGGCTTATCGTCTATAAAAACTTCGGAAAAATAGACGCCATATTGTAAGTCCTTCAAAACTTCTTTATCCTCAATCGGAATGTTTGCGGTTGGAATGTCAACCGTGCTTCCTAATTTATTACCGTGAGTAACTTTTCCTTTTAATGTTAAAGGCAGTTTTAAATCCATATCTACGTTCCTCTTCGTATTTATCTTACCTTAAATTACATCAATTAACGCAAGGAAAGCAAGCACGAAGGTTACTAAGATTAAAAGTGAGATTAAGAAAAAGCCAAGGTTGAATTTGCCTTTTGAGTGCTCTTCGTCAGAGTACTCAACAAGCTTGGCGCCCCTTAATGCGTTAACGATGGGCTTATATAAAACAAGGGTGATGCCTGCGTTGATGCCGCCTTTAATTAAGTTAAAGGGCAAGAACACGGGAAGCATCATGCCAACAACCACGGATCTGTCGACCTTCATGTATAAGGGTGTGATGATGTAGTTCCATAAAAGCATTACAACGGTCATACAAACAACGCCGATTGCAAGGCCTGCGATGGCGCAACCCTGGGTTCTCTTTTTCTTGTACATGATTGTGGGGGGAAGCACGAATGCAAGGGTAGCGATGACATTCATGATAAATCCGTAGATTCCTGTTGAGCTGATTGTGAACATTTCAATCAAAGAAACCAATACGGAAATAAGTACGCTTGATACAGGTCCGAAGACAAAGCCTGCAATGGCAATGACTGCGTCCTTAGGCTCATAGCTTAAAAAGCCTGCTACATTGGGAATGACCTTTGAGATCACTACAGAAATAAATGACAAAGCCGTAAACATAGCGATAACGGCAATGTACCTGGGGGTAATTTGATTTTTTTTCATTTTCTTTTCCTCCTAAAATTTAATTAGAAAAAAAGAAAGAAAATGCCCTGAACGAAAATTCAGGGCACGAAAATAAACGTATTCTTTCTTCTTTCATCCGGACTTTACCGTCGGTTTTGGAATTTCACCAAATCAGCCAAGTTTCCTTGGGTCGCGGACTATACCGCCGGTAGGGAATTGCACCCAACCCCGAAGATTTATTTTATTTACGAGACTATAATAATCATTTATCTGTTCGTTGTAAAGAAAAAAATAAAAAGTCGGGAATAAAATCCCGACTCTTTTAGTAGTTAATTATTTTTTGAACCAGTGACAAATTGTCTCCTGCATATTTTTGATATAATTCCGTCATTGCGGCTCTGAAACGTCTTTTTTCATCGGTAGATAATTCAATTACTTCAGTTCCGTTTTCTGTGGCAATCTTTTTAGAGCTTTCTTCTCTTTCTTTCCAAAGCTTTCTTTCATAGATTGCAGATTCTATTGCGCACTCTCTTATTATATCTTTGTACTCATCGGTAAGTGAATCCCAGACTGCCTTAGAACAAATCTGCATTTCAGGCACTCTTGCGTGCTCATCAACGGTGTAATATTTTGCCACTTTATAGTGTTTCATGGATTCATAGGAAGGCCAGTTGTTTTCCGCACCGTCAACCAGTCCTGTCTCTATTGCTGAATAAACTTCGGAATAGACTACCTTTACGGGGTTTGCTCCAAGGGCAGACACCATGTCTGACATAATTTCCGATTCCTGAGCACGGATTGTCATTCCTTGCAAATCTTCCAAGCGTCTAATGGGTGCGCTTGAGCTATAGAAGTTTCTTGCGCCCGCGTCATACCATGAAAGCCCCACAAGGTCGTATTCGTCGGCTTTTTTTAGAAACTCATCTCCGATTTCACCTTCAAGCACTCTCCACATGTGAGCTGAATCGTCGTACATGTAAGGAAGCATCAAAAGAGTCATATCGGGAATTTTTTCTGCAAGCTGGGACAAAGAAACCCTCGCGAATGTAACGCCACCGTACTTTACCTGGTCGATTGCTTCGCCTTCGGATCCCATTTCCGCTGCGTACTTAATCAATATCTTAATTTTACCGCCGGTTCTTTCATACACAAGGTCTGCAAAGTATTGTCCGCCCAAAGTAGTAGGATAGTCTTTTGTCTGGTTTTCTGCGTACAAAAAAACGTATTCGGGAACCACTTCACTCTTTTTATTCAGCTTAACCAAAGCAACGGTTAGTACACTTGCAAACACAAGGAAGGCTAATGAACTTAATAAAATAATTCTACTTTTCCTAGTCATTTGAAGGCCTCTGTTTTAAACAGTCGTTTCTATATTCTGTAGGTGTTTTACCTGTCATTCTCTTAAAGACTCTGGCAAAATAATTCTGCTCCCTGTATCCTGCCTTAGCGCTTACATCCTTTATGTTTATAAAGGGATTTGCAAGGGCTTCTTTGGCCTTTGCAATACGCATTTCGTTTAAGTATACAATGAAGCTCTTTCCGAATGCCTGCTTAAAGATTTTACAAAAATATACGTCGGAATATCCAAGGACGTCTGCCACATCCTGTAAAGAAATGTCTTCCTGGAAATGCTCTTCCAAATACTTTTTAACCACTCTTACCATTTCGGAAGTTTTGGCTTCGGATGTGTCTATTTCTTTTTCATCCCAATTGACATCTTCTCTCTTGGGAGCTTCTTTTATCTGCTCTTCTTCCTGTTGACTGATTGAGTCACAAATACTGAAAGCCTCTTCAATAGTGGCAAAAAGGTCTTCATCGGTGGTGGGCTTAAGTAAGTAATCAAGTGCCTTTATTTCGATTGCTTTCTTTGCGTAATTAAAGTCATCAAAAGCAGTAAGAAAGATGATGGGGCACTGAGGCGCCTGCTTTCTAATAAGGCTTGCAGCTTCAATTCCGTTCATTCCGGGCATCGCAATATCCAAAATCACCACGTCGCATCTTTTATCGTTAAAAATTTCTACGGCTTCCAAACCGTTAGCCGCCATATGTACTTCAACTTCCGAACCGTAGGCTGATGTGACTTTTTTACACACCACCTGTCTTTCGATTGGTTCATCGTCTGCAATAAGAATCTTCTTCATGCTACCTCTCCTCTTTACGCTTCTTCTTTTCTTTCTCCAAGGCCTTCTTTAAAGGGCAATATAAGCGTAACTGTCGATCCTTCGCCCAAACGGCTGTCTACTTCCATATCGGATGTGGGATACATGGCTTTTAAGCGCCTGTAAATGTTTCCCATTCCTATGCCGATACCAAGGTTTCTTTTGCCATAAAGGCTGTCTCTAAGCCCTTTTAAATCTTCGGGGCTTATACCCTTACCGGTATCCTTAACTTCTATCTTAAGTAAATCATCTTCTCTTCTAATCAAAACCTTAACTTCGCCGCCTGAAATCTTTGGAGAAATTCCATGAATAATGGCATTTTCCAAAAGGGGCTGGAGGGTGAAGGTAGGCACCATAACGGAATCCACATCAACTTCACTCATAACTTCGTATTTTACTCTGTCGCCAAAGCGCATCTTTTGAAGATACATGTAGTCTTCGGCTACCTTTAGCTCTCTTGATAAAAGCACTTCTTTTTCCTGAGTCTTAAGGTTGTATCTAAAAATTGAGCTAAGTGCTACCGCCATTTTCTCGGTGGTGGGGGCGCTCTCTAAATTAGCCATACCGCCTATAACGTTAAGAGTATTAAATAAAAAATGGGGGTTAATCTGGTTCTTTAAAAGCTCAAGGTTCATGGCATCAAGCTGCTTTTCTGCTTCAAGTGTCTCAAGTTCCTTAGCGTGGAGTGAATCAAGAGCCTGCCTTTTTTCTTCCAAAGCATCAATGTACTCACCTGTAGCATATTTCATTTTGTTAAAAGCAACAATGAGCTCACCGATTTCGTCTTTACTGTCTGTCTTTAAATCGTCTATGTAAAAGTTGTTTGCGGCAATTTCTCTTGAAGCATTTGCAAGCTTAAGTACGGGCTCAGTGAAGGATTTCTTCATGGCCCTTGATATTTCCATAACTGCAAAGAACAAAATCACAAAGAAAACGATTGTTACAATGGGAATCGTAAAGAGCCAGGGAAGAATCTCATTATATCTTTCGTTTCCCTCTATAAGGGTCGATTCCTCGTATCTTTTAGCATAGTTGTATAAATACTTTTGCATATCGTAAACGCTGTAAAGTTTATCAACATATTCTTTACCGGCGAGATTTCCTGATAAAACCTCATCGCGATAGCCGCAGTAAACGCTGTAGCAGGTCTTTAAGGCCTGAAGCTGTGAGAATCTGTTGTCCTTTAAACGATTGTAGTCTAAGTTAAGTGAAGAAAGCGCTGACTTTAAGTGCTTCATTGAATCATCAAGCTCAGCCTCGCTCTCTCCCATGGGGCTTCTGACATATTGGGTGAAGGCATCGGTTTCTTTGTCTATAGCCGACACAATCTCGCCGCCCCTTAAGTTATCCGTCATTATGTCATTAAAATCAAACATAAAAAGTCTTAACACCCACACATCAAAGATGATGGAGAAAAGCACAATCATAAATACGCTTCCCGTAAAGAAAGCGATTTTGTTTTTGATTTTTAAGTTGTCCCAAAATGACTTAATTTTCTTTATCATAATTCAGTAAAAGGTGGCCAAACTTGCCACCTCTTCCTTTTGTTTATTCTTATTTTCTAATTTTATCACAAACGAAGTTAAAAAACTCGTCTTTCTTTTCTCCAAGCACCCTGTCCGTAATCATGTAACCATGCTTATCATCAGACATGATAACAATCATATTTAACTGCTTGAAGGCGTTTGTAATCTTACTCCAGGGAAGAAACTGTGACTTACCGTCACAATTGATTTCCATCCCCTTGTCATCGAAATGGATGTCCATTTGGGCAGGGAGATTTTCAAGTTGCTTAACGCTCCTTGAATAGATGGCAAGGGGCTGGAGGATGGGAAACATTATTATACCAAAAATTATCAAACCTTTAAAGAAGGGGGCCGCATCTTTGAAAAATCTTATGGCAAGGCCAATCATAGCCACGGTGAAAACAATGTTTATCACGCAGGTATAGCTTCTATAAATCCTTGTCATGGCAATTTTAAACAAATCCTTTGGCTTTACATCCGACTTAAAGGTGTATTCCATAATAGTCTCCTGTTATTTCATAATGAGATTGGGTAAGAACATGCTTATTTCAGGAATGAATGTAAGCAAGATAAGTACCGCAATCATGCAAAGATAGAAAGGAAGTGTTGCTTTAACAACTTTCTCCATCTTTACTTTACCAACTGCGGAGCCAATAAACAATACCGCTCCTACAGGAGGTGTTAAAAGTCCGATACCACAGTTAAGTATCATCATTATACCAAACTGAATGGGATCGATACCGATTGATTTTGCAATAGGAAGTAAGATAGGTGTGGCAATAAGAATAATGGGTGCCATATCCATGATACAACCAAGTACAAGTAAAATAAGGTTAATAAGCAAAGCAATCAAAATAGGATTTCTTGTAAGTCCGATAATTGCGTTTGCTGCAAGGTCCGGTACGTGAAGAGTGGTCAAGCAATATCCGAATACGTTTGATGTTGCAATAAGGATAAGCACGATTGCAAGTGTATCAACGCACTTTTCAAGTGTCTGCCAAACACCCTTCCATGTTAAGCCCTTGTAAATATATACGCTTACAATAAGGCTGTAGAATACTGCGATAGCAGCAGATTCTGTTGCTGTAAACACACCGCCTACAACGCCCACAACTACGATGATTACAGAAGCAAGGGCCCAGAATGATGTGCCGAGCTGTTTAATGAACTTTTTAAAGTTAAACTTATCGCCCTTAGGATAGTGTCTTCTCTTTGAAATGATGTAAGAACCTACCATAAGTGATAAAGCAAGCAATGCTCCGGGAATATATCCTGCAAGGAACAAGCTTCCAACTGAAACGCCGCCTGCACTCATGGCATAGATTACCATGTTGTGGCTGGGAGGAACCAAAAGTCCTTCACATGATGATGTAATGGTAACGGCTGTTGAGAAGTCGTCGTCATATCCTTGCTCAACCATCATGGGAATCAAAATACTTCCCAGGGATGCGGTATCAGCGGCCGCAGATCCGGAGATACCGCCAAAGAAATATGACGCAACAATGTTAACCATCGCCATTCCGCCTGTCATCCAACCTACACAGGCATCCGCCAAAGCGATGAGCTTTTCGGATATTCCTCCAAATCCCATAAGACATCCCATGGTGATAAAGAAAGGAACAGCCATCAAACTAAATGAACTGATACCTTTTACCATCTGCTGGCAAACGGTTGAAAGGGGAAGTCCCTGGTAAAGGAGACATAAAACTGATGAAATCGCTACTGCATACGCGATTTTAAATCTTAATAAAATGAGTACAAGAAAGCTAATAAGCAATATTGCAATCGCTGCATGATTAACTACCATTACTTATCTACCTCCTTTATAAAAATGCCTTTTATATGGTTATAAATGGCTTCAAGTTCAAAAATAATCATTGCAAAACCTGCAACGGGAATGGGGAAATACATCCAGAATCTTGAAAGCTTGGGTAAGCTTACATAAGAGCCTCTTGCTCCGATTGTGTTTGCATATTTCCATCCTACAACGAGCATAACTACGCCAAGTGCGCATACAGCCACGTCATCAAGTACATCTAAAACCTTAATAACAGCCTTGGGGAAGTATCTGTCCAAGGCAGTCATTCTTATGTGTGATTTCTTTCTGATTGCAAGAGCACCGGACAAAACGGCCATGTAAGCCATAAGTGTAAGAACAACTTCTTCACTCCATGAAGGATCGGGAACGAAAGAAACATATCTACCCAATACGCTCATGCCGGTTATGCAAATGTCTGCAACAAGAAAAATCTTACATAAGAAAAGCATCACTTGGTAAGTGACATCATATAAGGGTTTTATCTTATCAACTACATTAAAAAAACTCTTCATACGTATTATTCTCCAAAGAAGGCACGGGCTTTTTATGACCCGTGCCCTCTCCATTATTATTTATAAGAAATTATATGGATTACTTCATATCAACGATCTTCTGATATAAATCTTCAAGACCCTTTGTGTTTTCTTCAACTACAGGCTTAACAGCTTCCTGCCAAGGTGTAACGTCAGTAACTTCAATGATTGTTGTTCCTTCTGCCTTTAATGCTTCAAGAACTTCGTTTTCTTTTTCTTCTGAAATCTGACGGTTGTATTCTGAAGCAACCTTACCGGCTTCGATAAGAACGTTCTGCTGTTCTTCTGAAAGCTTGTTCCAAGCGTCGTCTGTGATGATAACCTGGATAGCACCAAGTGTATGTCCGTCAAGAATCATGTAAGGAGCAACTTCCTGGAATCCGTTTGCCTTGTAGTTAGCGATGGGCTGTTCAGCTGCATCAACTACACCTGTCTGAAGTGCCTGGTAAAGTTCACCAAATGCTACTACTGTTGCAGATGCGCCAAGACCTTCAACAAGACCGTTCATAACGGGGTCGTTTGAAACACGGATCTTCATTCCCTTTAAAGAAGAGATGTCTGTGATTTCAGATCTTGTAAAGAAGTGACGGAAACCTTCTTCTCCGTAGAAAAGACCTCTAACCTTGCTTCCGTTTTCTGAGGGCTCAAGTAAGAATTCCTGAGCAAGATCTGATGTAGCAAATTTCCAGAAGTGGTCACGGCTTACAAATGTGTAAGGAAGAGATAAAAGCTTTGACTTTTCTCCGCCGTAAGGTGTTAATGCGAATGCGGAAATACGAGAAAGATCGATTGTACCGCCGCCACCTAACATTGTGTCGAGTACGTCGTTTTCTGAACCAAGAACGCCGCCTGCCTGGAGGTCAATCTTGATTGAACCGCCTGAAAGAGCTTCAACTTCTTCAACGAACTTCTGGTCTGTCATACCAACGATTGTGTCAAGAGGGTTAACTTCAGCCATTGTAAGCTTGATAACCTCTGCAGGAGCTTCGGCAGGTTCTTCTGTCTTAGCTTCTTCTGTCTTTGTTTCTTCTGTGCTAGCTGCAGGAGCTGCTGTGCTAGCGGGTGTTTCGGGCGCCTTAACGCCACAAGCAGCCAAAGATAATACCATGGCTGATGCTAATAATACTGATACTAACTTCTTTTTCATAAAAGTAGCCTCCCTGTATAAAATTATTAATGGCATTGTCGTTTATGTTTCGACAATGCCATTATAGTTTAGAAATATGCTACTAAAAATCGGACATTTTTAATATCGCTAGTACAATTTTAACAATACTTGTTTATTTTTTAACGGGTTCTTTTTCATCAAGTCTCATTGTAAGAGAAATTCTCTTCTTTTGAACATCAACGTCAAGCACCTTAACATCCACGATATCTCCTACGGAAAGGGCTTCAAGAGGGTGCTTTATGTACTTATCGGTGATTCGTGAAATATGCACAAGTCCGTCCTGATGCACTCCGATGTCAACAAATGCACCAAAGTCAATTACGTTTCTGACTGTACCCTTTAAGATCATGCCGGGCTTTAAGTCCTTTAAGTCAAGGACATCGCTTCTTAAAATGGGAGCAGGCATATCGGAACGAGGGTCTCTTGCAGGCTTATCAAGCTCTTTTAAGATATCTTCAAGAGTGATTTCACCGATTCCGAGTTCTTTTGCAGTTTTTTCTTTATCCTTTATTTTAGATAATAAACTTGAGGATGAAGAAACAGGTTTAGCTTCTTTCTTTTCAGGCTTTGAATCTCCTTCGTAAGCAAAAGAACCGCCCAAAGCTGCTGCCAAGGCTGCGCCCATTGCTGTGTTTGTGTTCTTTATTACAATCTTTTGCTCTTTCTTCTTTTCCGGCTTCTTATCAACAGAAGGCTTTGCTTTTGCTTCGGAAGCTGACTTTTTCCAGTTTTCCTTGATGTCATCCATTGTAAGAGATAACTTATCAAGAAGCTTCATTGCAGCTTCATAGGATTCGGGATGCACGCTTGTAGCATCCAAAGGATTGTCTCCGTCAGTGATTCTCATAAAGCCTGCGCACTGTTCAAAGGCTTTGGGGCCTAATTTAGGTACGGATAAAAGCTGATTTCTGTTTGTAAATCTTCCGTTCTTTTCTCTGTATTCAACGATGTTTTTAGCAATAACCTTTGTGATACCGGAAATATACTCAAGCAAAGGAGCAGATGCTGTATTTAAGTCAACGCCTACTTTGTTTACACAGTCTTCAACAACGCCCGAAAGAGCTTCGCTTAGTTTCTTTTGGTCGCAGTCGTGCTGATACTGGCCTACACCGATTGACTTAGGATCGATTTTTACAAGCTCTGCCAAAGGGTCCTGAAGTCTTCTTGCCATTGATGCGGAAGAACGCTCTCCTACGTTTAAATCGGGGAATTCTTCCGTTGCAAGCTTACTTGCGGAGTAAACGCTGGCGCCTGCCTCGTTAACGATAATGTACTGTACGGGCACATCGATTTCTTTGATAATTTCCGCAATAACCTGCTCTGATTCTCTTGATGCGGTACCGTTACCAAGGGAAATAAGGTTAACTCCGTACTTCTTTATAATCTTCTTTATTATGTCTTTTGTTTCTTCTACTTTATTCTGAGGCTCTGTAGGGTAAACAACGGTTGTGGTAAGCACCTTTCCCGTAGGGTCTACAACGCAGATCTTACATCCTGTTCTGAATGCAGGGTCCCAACCAAGAACTGTTTTTCCAACAATCGGAGGAGCCATTAAAAGCTGAGTTAAGTTTTTACCGAATACTTCGATAGCGCCGTCTTCCGCTTTTTCAGTAAGTTCAGAACGAATTTCACGCTCGATTGCGGGAGAAATGAGTCTATCGTAAGCATCCTTAACGGTTTCTTTAAGTGCAGGTGTGGTAAATTCGTTATCTTTTGTAATAACCTGCTTTTCAAGGTATTGAAGAATGCGGTCTTCAGGAGCGTTGACTTTGATAGTCAAAACCTTTTCTGCCTCACCTCTGTTTATGGCAAGGACTCTGTGACCTGCGATTTTCTTAACGGGTTCTTCGTACGCATAGTACATTTCGTAAACAGACTGAGCCTTTTCATCTTTGGCCTGTGATTCAATGATACCTTCGTCAAATGTAAGCTTACGGATGTAGGTTCTGTAATCCGCATTATCTGAAATCATCTCAGCGATAATATCAAGGGCTCCCTGCAAAGCTTCGGGAATGTTTTTAACTTCCTTTTCTTCGTTAACGTACTTTGCGGCCTCAACCGTCAAAGGCTCTGTTGCAGACATTTCCAAAATGTAATTTGCCAAGGGCTCAAGGCCTTTTTCTTTGGCAACGGATGCACGGGTCTTTCTCTTGGGCCTATAAGGGCGATACAAGTCTTCCACAAGCACCATAGTTTCTGCTGCCAGGATTTTTTCTTTTAACTCATCTGTAAGCATGCCCTGGCTTTCGATGCTTGCAAGTACGGTTTCTTTTTTCTCTTCCAAATTGCGAAGATATGTCAAACGCTCAAAAAGGGTTCTAAGCTGCTCATCGTCAAGCTTTCCGGTAACTTCCTTACGGTATCTTGCGATAAAAGGAATGGTGTTTCCTTCATCAATCAAAGAAACCGCAGCCTCTACCTGCCACTTTTGAACTTTCAATTCTTCTGAAATCTGTTTACAAATATCCATCTAAAACTCTCCTGATAATGTTTGTTGCATTTTCAATGCAAGTCTAATTATATCATGACAATTGTATATTAAGGCAAGAAATGATAAGATATTAAAGAAATTTTAATTACATGGGGAGACACTTATGGACAATTATATGAATGAGAATGTCAGACGAAATTTCTCATCCGTTGCATTTGGCTTTGGAATTGCCTCAATGGTTTGCGCTTTGTTGGTTAAAATATTTGCCGGCTTTGCAATTCAGCTTGGATGCACTTCTATTTTTATGGGATTCATATCAAAAGGTTATTATTACAAAAGAGACTCAAAAGCCAAACTCGGTCTCATTTTTGCTTTGGTAGGTATTGCGGTAGCTATCTTTTCCTTCGCAATACTCACGTATGCCTTATCTCCTATATATCCAAGCGCTGGTTCGCTGCAAGCTTCCGAAGATTTTAAAATAATTGATGCGATTTTCGGTGATTTTTGTATGGAAGAATTTGGTTTAAAGGCTTCCGAAATAATGAAATATATCATGAGTTACGGAGGTCTTGTAAATGTCTACTAACAATGTACAAACTATTCGAAAGATCTTTGCCGACGCAAGAGGTCAATTAATCGGCCGATTCGGAAGCATCATCGGCCCTTCGGTTCTCGTTAGCTTAATCAGTACAACATCTTTACTTATTCCGTTAGTTGTTTTTGTGATAACAAGATTTAATATTATTCCGCTTATAATTTCCTGGATTGCGGTTCTTTTTCTTGGTATCTTATCAACCGGGCTTTCAAGAGCATACCTTAAGATTGCAAGAACTTCGGAAACCGTCAAAATCAACGATATCTTCACTTTAGGCGGCATAAACATTGATAAAATTCTGATTTTAAGATTATTTCCATTATCGGTAGAAATTATAATCGCCATTCTTTTCTTTGTTTTAAAGAGAGTAATGTTTGGCTCGATTCACTTGATTGGCGCCCTCTACGGTTTAGTCTTTTTAGAAAGTTTGATTTTATTCGCATATGATTTTTTCCTTTTGTTTGTTAACTTTATTCTTATAGACAATCCCGACATGCCTGTAGGCGAGATAGTGAGAAAAAGCTGCGAACTTCTTAAAGGAAGAAGACTTACATATTTACTTATGTCGCTTTGCTTCATTCCTTTATCATTCTTAGCTTCATATGCATGTAATGTCGGCAACTTTTGGTTACAGCCCTGGATGGGAGTTGTAATCGCAAACTTCTATCTTGATGCTATCGGCGAAGAGCCTTTAACACCTGAACGTGAGCAAAAGAGAGCGGCAGAACAGGCCAACACCGGAACCGGAGAATGGTCCTAGGGGACGGGGTTAGCGGTCCATTTTAAATAATTAAAGCATCATAAAAGGATAGGTCAATGACCTATCCTTTTGTTTACTCTGATTCTTTTTGATTGTTCCATTTAAGATATGCGTTTATAAACAAGTCCAAGTCTCCGTCCAATACAGCGGATGCATTGGCGTTTTCAGCGTTTGTACGATGGTCTTTAACCATTGTGTAAGGCTGTAAAACGTAGGAGCGAATCTGTGAACCCCATCCGATTTCTTTTACTTCTCCTCGAATGTCTGAAAGCTTCTCCGCATTGGCTTCTTTCTTTAAAAGAAAGAGCTTTGCTTTTAACATCTGCATTGCCTTATCTTTGTTTTGATACTGGCTTCGCTCGTTTTGGCACTGTACCACAATTCCTGTGGGAATGTGGGTGATACGGATGGCCGAAGATGTTTTATTTACCTTCTGTCCGCCTGCGCCGCTTGATCTGAACACATCGATTCTTATATCTTCTTCAGGAATATCGATGTCCAAATCTTCTTCTATATCAGGCATTACGTCCAAAGAAACAAAGGATGTCTGCCTTTTACCCTGAGCATTGAAGGGTGATATTCTTACAAGTCTGTGTACACCTTTTTCAGATTTCATGTAGCCGTAAGCATTAAGGCCGTTAATCTGGAATGTTACGTTTTTAATGCCTGCTTCATCGCCTTCAAGGAAATCAAGAACTTCGATTGAAAAGCCTTTTCTTTCTGCCCAGCGCGTGTACATTCTGTAAAGCATTCCCGCCCAGTCACAGGACTCTGTTCCGCCTGCTCCTGCATTAAGCCTCAAAATCGCATTGCTCTTATCGTATTCTTCGTTTAAAAGGTTTGAGATTCTTAGGTCTTCAAACTTTTTTATGAAATCGTCAAGCTCTGCCCTTACTTCGTTAGGATAGTTTTCATCGGTTTCTTCTTCACCCATCTCTATCAAAGTAAGAATATCGTCAAACTGGGTAAATAAGCCGTTGACGGTTTCTTTAAGGGATTGCATGGACTTTAATTCTATTGTAAGTTTGTTGGCTCTCTCAGGATTGTCCCAAAATGTGGGAGCCTGCATTTCCATCTCAAGTTCTTCGATTCTTTTATCGTTGTCCTCAAGATGCAATGACTGAGCCAACTCTTTAAGGGGTTCTTCGTAGTTAAGAACCTCTATCTTCATGTTATCAAGTAAAACCATATTTATTTTCTACCACAGCACTGTTTGTATTTTTTACCGGAACCGCAAGGGCAGGGATCGTTAGGGTAAATCTTGTTTTCTGTCTTCTTAACGGGGCCCTTTGCAAGGCTGTCATCCTTGTTGGTGCCTGTTACCTTAGCCGCCTGCTCTCTTTCCATAGAGTTACCGATACGGATTCTTAAAAGAACGGATACGGTCTGTTCGCGAATGTTTTGTGTCATTTCTTCGAACATATCATATGCCTGAGCTTTGTACTCCTGTACGGGATCCTTCTGAGCGTAAGCCACAAGTCCGATACCGTCTCTTAACTGAACCATATCATCAATGTGAACCATCCACTTAGAGTCGATGGACTTTAAGAGCACGATTCTTTCAAGCTCACGAATCATTTCAGGCTGAGGGAATTCGGCTTCTTTGGCCTCATAAAGCTTAACGGCTTCTTCCTTTAACTGCTGCTTTAATTCGTTCTTCTTATGGCCCTTAACACGTTCTTTTGTGACAGGTTCTATGGGAATGATGGATAAAAGAAGCTGGTTTAACTCAGCGTAGTTCCATTCATCTTTGCTCTGATCTTCTCCGATTACCTGGTCAACGGCCATTTCGGTAATGTCTGTAATCATCTTATAGATTACGTCTCTCATGCTTTCGCCTTCGAGAACTCGTCTTCTTTCAGCGTAAATGATTTCACGCTGCTCGTTCATTACCTGGTCGTATTCAAGGAGTCGTTTTCTTGTTTCAAAGTTACGCTCTTCTATCTTTTTCTGGGCTCTTTCAATGGCGTTAGAAACCATTTTATGCTTGATTTCCTGGCCGTATTCGATGCCCATTGACTGAAACATCTGCTTTGTTCTGTCTGAACCAAAGAGACGCATCAAATCGTCTTCCATTGATACATAGAACTTGGAAACACCGGGGTCACCCTGACGACCGGAACGTCCGCGCAACTGGTTGTCGATACGTCTTGATTCGTGACGCTCTGTACCGATAACTTTAAGTCCGCCAAGCTCTTTTGACTTTTCGTCAAGCTTAATATCGGTACCACGACCTGCCATGTTTGTAGCGATTGTAACGGCACCTTCTCTACCTGCATCGGCGATGATTTCAGCTTCCATTTCATGGAATTTAGCATTTAAGACTGTATGCGGAATGCCCTGCTTCTTTAAAAGTCTTGAAAGCTCTTCGGAAGCTTCGATAGTAACGGTACCAACCAGGATGGGCTGTCCCTTTGCGTGTGTTTCCGCAATATCCCTAACGATTGCTTCTAACTTTTCTTTTCTTGTGATGAATACAGAGTCATCAAGGTCGATTCTTTGAACCGGCTTGTTTGTGGGGATGGAAACAACGTCCATTCCGTAAATGTCTCTGAATTCTCGCTCTTCTGTTAAAGCTGTACCGGTCATGCCGGCTTTCTTTTTATATTTGTTAAAGAAGTTCTGGAAGGTGATGGTGGCAAGAGTCTTAGATTCACGCTTAATGTTAACGTTTTCTTTGGCCTCGATTGCCTGGTGAAGTCCGTCTGAATAACGACGGCCCGGCATGATACGTCCGGTAAATTCATCGATGATGATGACTTCACCTTCTTTAACGATATAGTCTTTATCCTTAAACATAAGGTTATTAGCCTTTAACGCTGTAATAACCGCATGCTGGATTTCCATATTTTCTGAGTCTGCAAGGTTTTGAATGTGGAAGAACTTTTCGGTTTCAGCCACACCTCTTTCTGTAAGTGTTACAACCTTATCCTTTTCATTAACGATGAAGTCTCCGGTTTCTTCTTTCACATTACCAAGCATCATATCAAGCTTACCGACTTCTTCGATATCTTCGCCGCGGTGTAACTGCTTTGCCAAGATATCAGCCATAGCATAAATGCTTGTAGACTTTGTACCCTGACCTGAAATAATCAAGGGTGTTCTTGCTTCATCAATCAAAATGGAGTCAACTTCGTCGATGATGGCGTAATGAAGGTCTCTTAAAACAAGGTCCTTTTCATAAATCGCCATGTTGTCACGAAGGTAGTCAAATCCGAGTTCGTTGTTTGTAACGTATGTAATATCGCAAGCGTATGCTTCCTTCTTTTCAGCGGGAGTCATTGCGTTTAAAGAAACCCCTACGCTTAAGCCTAAAAATCTATGAACTTCACCCATCCATGTTGCGTCACGGTTAGCAAGGTATTCGTTAACTGTAACAACATGAACGCCCTTTCCTTCAAGGGCATTTAAGTATACGGGCAAAATGTCTGTCTGTGTCTTACCTTCACCTGTACGCATTTCTGCCAAGCGGCCCTGGTGAAGAATGATACCACCCATAATCTGTACGGGGAAATGTTCTGTATGAATAACACGTCTTGTGGCTTCTCTTGCTACTGCGAAAGCTTCAACCAAAAGATCGTCAAGTGTCTCGCCCTGAGATAATCTCTTTTTAAATTCCTTTGTTTTATCTTTTAAGGCTTCATCCGAAAGAGCCATCATCTGAGGACGCAAATCCTCGATTGCCTTAACCGTAGGCATAATCTTCTTAATTTCTCTTTCAGAGTGCGTGCCAAAAACTTTATCAATTACGCTCATTTATATTGTCCTTTCACGAGGGTTCCCCTTATTTAAACATAAAAACCCGATGATTATTGTATCAGATTGTGCTCTATTCTTCAATAAAAAGGGGATTACGCAATTGTTAAGAAAATATGAATGAAAAAAAGGACTCCGAAGGCCCGTTGACCTTCGGAGTCAAAAATCTCAATATGCTTTATTTTAGTATTCACAAGCCTTTTCTTCGCCTGTTTCAACTCTTAAACCGCCCTGAGCCAAAGCAAGGAGCTCGTCTTCACCGGGATATACGGTGATGGGTGCGATGTAGCCGACTCTTTCTTTGATGGCTTCGCATGTGGTCTTACCGTATGCGATACCGCCTGTAAGAATGATCTGGTCTACTTTTCCCTTAAGTACTGTGGACATAGCTCCGATGTCCTTTGATACCTGATAGTGGAAAGCTTCGAATACAGCCTTAGCTTTTGCATCGCCTTCGTTAGCCTTAGCTTCAACTATACGAGCATCGTTGGTGCCAAGGTATGCGTTGAATCCGCCGTTACCTACAAGCTTTTTGTAAACTTCAGCCTGTGTGTACTTTCCTGAGAAGCACATCTTTACAAGGTCACCTGCGGGAACCGCACCTGAACGTTCGGGTGAGAAAGCACCTTCTCCGTCAAGAGCGTTGTTTACATCAACAATCTTACCGCCCTTATGAGCACCTACGGAAACGCCGCCGCCCATGTGAACCACGATAAGATTTAAATCTTCGTATTTCTTTCCAACTTCCTTAGCATATCTCTTAGCTACTGCCTTTTGGTTAAGGGCATGGAAGATTGACTTTCTGGGAAGCTCGGGAACACCTGAAAATCTTGCTACATCTGCAAGTTCGTCAACTACAACGGGGTCAACGATGTATGAAGCAATTCCAAGTTCATCGCCGATTTCTCTGGCAAGTACGCCACCAAGGTTTGAAGCGTGCTGTCCTGATACACCAACCTTTAAGTCTTCCAAAAGCTTATCGGTTACTTTGTATGTACCACCGGGGATGGGCTTTAACATTCCGCCTCTTCCTACGATGAAGCTAAGTGACTTAATGTCAAAGTTCTTTTCTTTTAAGATATCTAAGATTACTTTCTTTCTAAAATCCTTCTGTTCGTAAATAGAAGAATACTTTGCAATTTCTTCTGTTGAATGACGAAGTGTTTCATCAAATAAAAGCTTTTCGTCATCAAACACACCAATCTTTGTTGAAGTGGAACCGGGGTTAATGATTAGACTTAATTTTCCCATCTTATTTCTCCTTCTTAAGTGATTCTGCAACTACAGCTGCAAGTGCGATAGAGTTAAGCTTTACTTCAAATGTATCTGAACGGCTTGTTAAAATAGCAGGTGCGCTGGTACCTGTAAGGATGCATCCGTTCTTAACTTCTGTGGTGTGAACCAATGTCTTGTAAACAAGGTTACCTGCGTGGATATCAGGGAAAAGAAGAATGTCTGCATCACCCTGAATCTTTCTGTCTGTAGCTCCTTTGTGCTTTGCAGCTTCGGGATCGATGGCAAGGTCCATTGACAAAGGTCCGTCAACGATACAGTTCTTGATTTCGCCACGTTCGTTCATGGCTGTAAGTTCGCCTGCTTCTACTGTACAAGGCATCTTGGGGTTAACTACTTCAACTGTAGCAAGAGGTGCAACCTTAGGGTTCATAATACCGCAGGCTTCACAAACCTTAACTGTGTTGTTGATGATATCAACCTTCTGCTCAAGTGTAGGATAGGGAAGGAATGCTACGTCTGTTAAGAAGAAAAGGTGATCGTAGCCCTTTATTTCAAATACACATACGTGTGAAAGTGTCTTTACATCAGGGTTTCTTAAGCCTACTTCCTTGTCTAAAAGTCCTTTTAAGAATGACTTAGAATCGATAAGACCCTTCATGTAGATATCAGCTTCTCCGTCGTGAACAAGCTTAACTGCGGTTAAAGCTGCTTCCATTGTGTCTTTCTTGTCGATAATCTTGTAATCTGAAAGATCCATGTTGATTTCTTTTGCAATTGCACGAATCTTGTCTTCATCACCTACCAAAATAGAGTTGGCAATTTTCTTTTCCTTTGCTGCCTTAACAGCTTCAAGTACGGGTGTGTCTTCCGCACATGCAACAGCTACTGTCTTTGTGGGGAAAGAAGTAACTTTGCTGATAATGTCGTCAAACATAATGCTCATTGTTTGCATCCTCCTAAGTTTATTTCATTCGTGATTCTTACATAATTCGCAATCAAGATTGCTCATTATGTAAGGCACTGCTTCGCAGTATATGATATCGATTGCATATTCATTCTTCTGTGCTAGCACAAAGAATCAATCTGTAATCGATATCCATCACGAATAATACCAATCGTTAAAACTATAACACTCTACCTATTAAAAGACAAGCAAAAAGGGGCTTTTTCAAGCCCCTTTAGTACTATTTTTCTTTATTCAAGTGCTTTTAATTCATCTGCAAGTTTAAGCATCTTTTCGATAGATGTCTGAACCGATTCAACAACGGCTTTATTGTGCTCTGTTGCTTCGCAGGTGGTGGTTGAATGAGCTGAAACTTCTTCGGTAATAGCCGAGATGTTCTGAATGCTTTCAACGATTTCGTTGTTGTCTTTAACAAGTGTTTCAACAACGCCTGTAAGGTTGTTTGAATTGGTTCTGATTTCTCTTATGCTTTCAATGATTTTTTCAAAGCTTCCGGCAGTAACGTTTGCGGATTCATTCTGAACCTTGTTGCTTTCTACAAGTGAGTTGATTGCTTCAACAACCACGTTCATCTTTTCCGAAAGACCTTCAATCAAGTCTGTAATGTTTCCTGTAGCTGTCTGAGTCTGGTTTGCAAGGTTAGAAATTTCTGTTGCAACAACCGAGAATCCTCTTCCCGCATCGCCTGCTCTTGCAGCTTCGATTGAAGCGTTCAAAGAAAGAAGGCTTGTCTGAGAAGCAATGCTCTTAATAAGCTCTACAATTGTGCCCATCTGCTCTGTTGAAGCCTTTAATCCTTCAACTTCACCAAGAACATCGTTTCCTGCCTTTTCGGAAACACCTGACTGTTCAATCAGTTTCTTCATGTTGTCACGGCCTTCATGGCAAGCATCAACGGTAACTACAACGTTGTCGCCAATGTTCTTTGAAGCCTCGGTAACCTTATCAACCTGAACCTGAATTTCTTCTGTCTTATATAACTGGTTCTGAATGCTTTCTGCGGAATCTGTGGTTCCGGCCTGAACTTCCTGCATGGAAGAAAGGGTTTCTTCACTTGAAGAAGAAAGCTCAACCATCTTTTCTGAAATAACTTTAACTTCGTCTGTGATTTCTCCGGATGTCTGCATTATTGTGCGAAGAAGATCTCCGGATTTTTCACTTGTTTCATTTATAACTCTGACTTTATCTTCGTTAAGCTTAGAAGTAATTTTGTTACAAAGTATTGAGAAAAGTGCCACAAAAATCATTACGAGCACTTCGATAAGCATGTTATCGATTGAGTCGCTCTCCCAGTTTTCTCTTGCCGTAAACCATACGCCGTGGAAAACAGCAACTGCTGAGCAGATAACCGAAACCGTAATTGAAAATCTCATGTCATTGTACATTCCAACCACAAACAAAAGGGGAATCGCATAAACGAAAATCAACCTGCTGTGACCGGTAAAGCAACATACCGCATAGAAGATTCCAAAACCCACCGCAATTATATGTCTCACCAAATCGCTGTAATTGTCTCTTAAATAAACAATCCAGCAAGCGGTAACGGGAATAACTGCAAAAGCCGCTACACCAAGCAATGTTACAATCGTTATATCCTTAGATATAAACTGGTAAACATTTCCAAGGGTTATTGTGACAGCCAAAATGGTATACATAATAACCGCATGTTTGTTAATAATCTCTTTGCCTGAATTAGTAGTTTCCATATAAGGTTATACCTCCATAACTGCCCCCTAAGGGCTAACTTATGTGAACAATTATACCAAACAAGTTTTTGCTTTGCTACTATTTTCTTAAAATGATTTCTATTTTGTTAAGTTGTCACTCATCTTCTTTATAAACTCAGCAAGTTCTTGGCCCAATTTGCGCTGATTTTCACTATCCAAGTGGCATCCGTCTGCATCTGAAGCAACCACATACTTAGATGCTTCAAAGTGGTAACAATCATACATTTTCGCCAATTGACCATACCAGTCAGGAAGCTCCTTTGATACCTTTACTGAATTTTCATAGCCAAAGCTATCCCCAAGCCATGATTCTTTTATGGAATCTGCGATGAAGGGCGGTGACATCAAGATAATCTTAAAGGAGTCTCCGCATCTAAAATGATTGTATGCTTTAATCTTTTCAATCATGATTTGCATTTCACCCGCAATGTCCATTGAGGAGTAAGAAAACTTTCTCTTTAAGTCATTTGAGCCAAGCATGATGATAATAATATCAAAGGGTGAATGGCTTTCCATGCAGGGGCCTATATACTTAAGCCCGTTCTTTTCTCCTTCTGCAGGATCGTCTGAAGCAATCGTGCGCCCATTCTGACCTTCTTCAATTATCTCATATTCACTTCCAAGGGCCTCTCCCAATACTCTCGGCCATCTTGAATCTTCCGGTAATCTTGTCCTGCTTACAGGGTCAAATCCCCAAGTGAGGGAATCGCCGAAACATAGAATTCTTTTCTTTGACATATTATTCCTCCGTAGTTAGGTTCCTTTGTAATTCTCCATTCTCTATAGACCTATTCTATTCCTGTTTATTCTATCATCTGTGTAAGCTATTACCAAGAAAAATGATGTGATTTAAAAAGAAATCTTGTTGCGCTCTCGGTGGTTCAATTCTTATCTGGGCTAATGGAAAAAGTAGCTTAAATTGGGAGCAAATTTGCCTATTTTGGAGATGTATTTCAAGTTTTTGCTCCCTATATGAAAAATGTATTGAATTGGGAGTAGTTTTGGACAAAAACTACTCCCAATTTAAGATGGAATTCATATTAGCCCACACCTCGCAAATTATTGAGGGTACGATGTGGGAAAATGCTCCCAATCTGCGATTTTTTACGTATTGGCCCAACCAGACGTAGAATGAGCCGGTACAAGGCCTTAAATTACTCCCAAAATACAGGAAATTTCGTATTGGCCCAAAGGGCCCAAAAAATGCAAAAAAGGCGCAACACCGAAGTGTTGCGCCCTTAATGAACCTATTAATTAATAAGCCTCAATTATTTAGCTGCGATTTCAGCTTTTAACTTAGCGGTAAGTTCGGGAACGATCTTGTTTAAGTCGCCTACGATACCGTAGTCTGCAACATCGAAGATAGGAGCATCTTCATCTTTGTTGATAGCGATGATGATGTCTGATTCTTCCATACCTGCGACGTGCTGAATAGCACCTGAAATACCGATTGCGAAGTATACGTTGGGTCTAACTGTCTTACCTGTCTGACCAACCTGTAAATCCTTGGGCTTCCAGCCTGAATCTACAACGGCACGTGAACAAGAAACTGTTCCGCCTAAAACTTCTGCAAGGTCTTCAAGAATCTTGAAGTTTTCTTTTGAACCAACTCCACGTCCGCCTGATACAAGGATCTTAGCATCCATGATGTCTGCTACGTCGTTAACTGCCTTAACAACTTCCTTGATTGTAACGTATCTGTTGTTGGGTGTGAATCCGGGATTGAATTCAACTACTTCTGCCTTAGCACCCTTCTTAGGCTCGATCTTCTGCATAACGCCGGGACGAACTGTAGCCATCTGAGGACGGTTGTTAGGGCAAGCGATTGTAGCGATTGTGTTACCACCGAATGCAGGACGGGTCATAAGAAGCTGATTGTGCTTCTGTTCTGATTCCTTACCGGGGATTGCTACAAGGGGGAAATCACCAATTTCAAGCATTGTACAGTCAGCTGTAAGACCTGTTGCTACACGAGCTGAAACTGTGGGGCCTAAGTCACGTCCGATAGCTGTTGCGCCAACGAGCATGATTTCGGGCTTGAATTCATTTATAACAGATGCAAGAGCATGAGCGTAGGGTTCGGTTCTGTAATCCTTAAGCTCGGGATCGTCAACAACGATAACTCTGTCTGCACCGTACTCTGCAAGAGAGTCTGCAAGGTTCTTAATGCCTGAACCTACCAATACTGCTGTGACTTTAGCGTTCAAAGGCGCTGCAAGTCTTGTTGCTTCACCGAGTAATTCGTAAGCGATGCCGTCAACTTTGTTGTCAACCTGCTGCGCAAACACGAATACTCCCTTATATTCTTCTAAGTTCATATTACTTTAGCCTCCTTATTAGATAACATGCTTTTCCTTAAGCTTGCCAACAATAATGTCAACAGCTTCGGTAGGTGTTTCGGGAACGAATTTCTCTCCTGCACCCTTTCTAACCTTATCGGATGCTCTGGCGATCTTTGTAGGTGAACCTGCAAGACCGATATTAGAATCATCAACGTCCTTAAGGTCTGCTCTTCCCCAGGTTGTGATCTCTGCTTTGCAAGCATCGAAAATTCCGCCGGGAGTCATGTATCTGGGCTCGTTTAATTCTGAAAGAGCGGTAATAAGACAAGGTGTCTTAACCTCTACCATGTGATATCTGTCATCATACTGACGCTTAACTGTTACGGTATCTCCGTTAACCTTGATTTCCTGAGCATAAGAAACTACAGGGATTCCAAGGTGTTCAGCGATCTGAGGACCAACCTGAGCGGTATCACCGTCGATAGCCTGACGTCCTGTGATGATGATGTCGTAGTCTAAGTTACGGATAGCACCTGCGATTGTTGTTGATGTAGCCCATGTGTCTGCACCACCAAGTACGCGGTCTGTAACCAAAATTCCTTTGTCTGCTCCCATAGCGATAGCTTCTCTTAATACGTCAGCTGCCTTGGGAAGACCCATTGTAAGTACGGTAACTTCTGCGCCGTACTGATCCTTTAAGCGAAGAGCTGCTTCAAGGCCTGCCTTGTCGTCAGGGTTCATGATAGCAAGCATTGCGCCTCTGTCCAAAGTTCCGTCAGGGTTGAACTTAACGCCACCCTTAGTATCGGGAACCTGCTTTATACATACGATAATTTTCATGTTTCGTTCCTCCTACTTTAATAAGTTGGCACTGATGACCATACGCTGAACTTCACTGGTACCTTCGTAGATTTCAGTGATCTTTGCGTCTCTCATCATACGCTCAACACCGTATTCCTTAATGTAGCCGTAACCACCGTGTAACTGTACGCACTTTGTGGTAACTTCCATAGCAACTTCTGCTGCGTAAAGCTTAGCCATAGCTGCTTCTACTGAATAAGAAATCTTAGGATTCTTTGTGTATTCGTCTTTCTTCATAGCTGCCTTGTAAACAAGTAACTTAGCAGCTTCTACCTTAGTAGCCATGTCAGCAAGCTGGAACTGAGTGTTCTGCTGCTGAGCGATTGTCTTACCGAACTGCTTTCTTTCTTTTACATAAGCGATTGTTGTTTCAAGAGCGCCTTCTGCAATACCAAGAGCCTGAGCAGCGATACCGATACGTCCGCCGTCAAGAGTGTGCATTGCGATGTTGAAGCCCTTACCCTGCTGTCCAAGCATGTTTTCCTTGGGGATACGGCAGTCTGTAAAGATAAGTTCGTAAGTAGATGATGCGCAGATACCCATCTTGTTTTCTTTGGTACCGAATGTGAATCCGGGTGTACCTTTTTCTACGATAAATGCAGAAATTTCTTTGATGAATTTGCCGCGCTTTTCAATCTTTCCTGTTACAGCAAAGATTACATATACATCAGCTTCTTTACCGTTTGTGATGAAGCACTTGGATCCGTTAAGTACCCATTCGTCTCCGTCCAAAACAGCCTTTGTCTGCTGACCCTGAGCATCGGTACCTGCACCGGGCTCAGTTAAACCGAATGCACCGAGCTTTTCGCCCTTTGCAAGGGGTCTACCATACTTTTCTTTCTGTTCGGGTGTACCAAAAGTCATAATAGGGTCTACACAAAGTGATGTATGTGCAGATACGATAACACCTGTAGTACCGCAAACCTTTGATAATTCCTCAACACACATAGCGTATGTCAAAACGTCACAGCCCTGACCGCCAAGTTCTTTTGCTACAGGGATTCCAAGGAAACCATACTTAGCAAGCTTATCTACGGTTTCTCTGGGAAATCTGTGTTCTTCATCGATTTCCTGTGCGAGGGGCTTTACTTCATTTTCAGCGAAATCTTTAAATAACTGTCTCGCCATTTCATGTTCTTTTGTTAAAGAAAAATCCATGATTTATTCTCCTTTGTAAATTATTTACTAGCTTAAATTACTTTGCATCAACAGGGGTCTTAGTTCTGTCAGCATTGTAGATGTAGAATCCCTTACCTGACTTAACACCTAAGTTACCGCCACGAACCATCTTTCTGATAAGAGGGCATGCACGATACTTAGAATCGCCTGTTTCTTTGTAAAGAACGTCCATGATAGCAAGGCAGATATCAAGACCGATGAAGTCGCCAAGTTCAAGGGGACCCATGGGATGATTTGCACCAAGCTTCATAGCTGCGTCGATACCTTCGATGTCTGATACACCTTCCATCTTGATGAAAGCTGCTTCGTTGATCATAGGAACGAGGATACGGTTTACAACGAAACCTGCTGCCTCGTTAACCTGTACGGGTGTCTTGCCGATTTCAACAGAAATCTTCTTGATAGCTTCTACTGTTTCAGCGGGTGTGTTAACGCCTGCGATAACTTCGATGAGCTTCATTCTGTCAGCGGGGTTGAAGAAGTGCATACCTACTACAGGTCTGTTAACTCCGTTACCGATTTCTGTGATAGAAAGTGAAGAAGTGTTTGAAGCAAATACACATTCAGGCTTGCAGATTGCGTCAAGTTCCTTAAATGTTGTCTGCTTAACTTCCATATTTTCAAATGCAGCTTCAACGATTAAATCGCAGTCTGCACAAAGGTTTTCCTTAAGACCGGGAGTGATCTTGCCAACAATCTTGTCAGCTTCTTCCTGTGTTAATTTACCTTTTTCTACAAGCTTTGCATAACCTTTTGCAATCTTGTCTTTTCCGCCTTCAGCCCATTCCTGCTTAATATCGCAGAGAGCTACTTCGTATCCGTCGATCTGAGCAAATGCCTTAGCAATGCCCTGTCCCATGGTGCCGGCACCAATAACGCCTACCTTCATTTTTAATCCTCCTAAATAATTATTTGTTTTTGAAAGGAACTACCTTTAATTTCTTTTCTTTATCCTTTTCAAGGAAGTTGCCCATTCCAGCCTTCTGGTCTTCGGTTTCAAAGCAATCGCCGAATAACTTTTCTTCGATTACAAGAGCCTTGTCCATATCAACCTGTGTTCCTTCGTTGATGGCTTTCTTGCAGTTTCTAACTGCGATGGGTGCATTAAGTGCGATGGTGTTTGCCATCTTTTCAGCTACAGCCAAAAGATTTTCCTGAGCGCTCTTAACCACGTTACCTGCTTCATCTGTTTCAGCTGAAACAACCTGGTTTACAAGGCCGATTCTTAATGCTTCTGCTGCCTTAATGTTCTTAGCTGTATAAATAAGCTGCTTTGCCATTCCCTGGCCAACAAGACGGGCAAGTCTCTGTGTGCCGCCAAAGCCGGGTGTGATGCCAAGGCCAACTTCGGGCTGACCAAACATAGCGTTGTCTGAGCAAAGTCTGATGTCACAGCTCATTGAGATTTCGCATCCGCCGCCAAGTGCAAATCCGTTAACGGCTGCAATTACGGGAATGGGGAAAGTCTCGATCATACGGAATACATCGTTACCCTTCTTACCGAATGCTTCGCCTTCCTTCTTTGTGAGTGTGCTCATTTCACCTATATCGGCACCTGCAACGAATGACTTTTCGCCGGCACCTGTAAGTACAAGACAACGTACCTCATCCAAGTTTACGCCCTTAAATGTTGCTTCAAGATCATCAAGAACCTGAGAGTTAAGTGCATTTAATGCTTCGGGACGGTTGATGGTGATAACACCGATAGCGCCCTTTTGTTCATACAAAACAAATCCCATGTTTGTACTCCTTTTCCTATTTACCTTAGTGTCTCTATTAAACGCACCAATATCCGAGGAAGAAACTGTCCTCGGATATGGTTTATTTACTTATTTAAATTAGTCACGCTCAACGATTGTTGCACAGCCCATACCGCCGCCGATACAAAGAGTTGCGAGACCCTTCTTTGCGTTCTTTGCTTCCATTTCGTGAAGAAGTGTAACAAGGATACGCGCACCTGAAGCTCCTACGGGGTGACCGAGTGCGATAGCGCCACCGTTGGGGTTAAGCTGCTTATCAACGTCGATTCCTAAGTCCTTACCAACTGCAACTGACTGAGCTGCGAAAGCTTCGTTTGCTTCGATGATATCGAAGTCTTCAATCTTGTAGCCAACCTTAGCCATAGCCTTCTTTGTTGCTGCTACAGGTCCGATACCCATGATTGTGGGATCAACACCTGCAAGTGCGCCTGCTACGAATGTAGCCATAGGCTTAACGCCAAGTTCCTTAGCCTTTTCTTCTGACATAACAACGATTGCTGCAGCACCGTCGTTAATTCCTGAAGCGTTACCTGCTGTAACAACTCCGTCGGGATTCAAAGGACGAAGCTTAGCAAGTGCTTCGATTGTTGAACCCTGTCTGGGGCCTTCATCTGTATCAAAAATAACTGTTTCTTTTTTCTTCTTAATTTCAACGGGAACGATTTCTTTCTTGAATGCTCCGTTTTCAATAGCTGCGCAAGCCTTTAACTGGCTCTTAAGAGCGAACTCATCAAGTTCTTCTCTTGTAAGGTTCCACTGCTTAGCTACGTTATCTGCAGTTGTAATCATGTGGTAGTCGTTGAATGCATCCCATAAAGCATCCTTAACCATTGTATCCACCAAACCACCCTGGCTCTGGCTGGGCCACATCATTCTGTAACCGTAACGAGCCTGAGGAAGTGCGAAGGGAGCCATTGACATGTTTTCCATACCGCCGGCGATAACTACGTCTGCATCTCCTGCCATGATCATCTGTGCTGCCTGGTTAACACAGTTAAGACCTGAACCACAAACAACGTTAGTGGTAACAGCGGGTACTTCGATGGGAAGACCTGCCTTGATGGAAGCCTGACGTGCAACGTTCTGTCCCTGTCCGGCCTGGATAACACATCCCATGTATACGTGCTCAACATCGGTAGGCTTGATTCCTGCTCTGTTGATTGCTTCCTTGATTACGATTGCACCAAGTTCAGCAGCGGGAATAGCTGAAAGAGAGCCGCCCATTGTTCCGATTGCTGTACGGCATGCGCCTGCCAAAACAACTTTTTTTGCCATAAATAATCTCCTTAAAATTTATTGTTAAATTTTTATCATATACCAGTGGATATTTTATCACACAGATGCCCATGATGCAACGGATATTTTACCTTATAACAGTGAACATTTTATTAACTTTTGCCCCATTCACGGGTAAAAGCGAGCATAACCCCAAGACCGTCGTGCTCGCACGTAAGGGATTGGGGACATGCTCGCGGTAGCCACGAAGTGGCGTGTGGCGAAGCCACGCCGTGAATGGATGAGTCGCCGGTTTCGCCGGCCTGCGTATAAATGTAAACGGATAGAAAAAGCCCGAAGCATCACGCTTCGGGCAAAATATCAGTTATATTCACGGGCTCCCCCATATGAGCAATCTTAGCGCGTAGCGCGGGAAAGCACGCGCAGCGGGCGGGATTGCGAATATCCCCATTCCAGATCACCCCACCATCATCCTAACCACTTCAATCACCCACAAGTGCAACGGATAGAACACGTAGAAGAACCACTTTCCAAATTTCGACTTCTTTCCTTCCTCCCCGTTATATAGGAATATGAAAGGAATCACAATAAAGGTCATCCACTCGCAGTTTATGCAAAGCATTTGAATGTCGCTAAACATTTCAATTCCACCATAAAGCAAGAACAACTGAAGCATACTGTAGGCAAAGATTCCAACTGCCTGCTTCCACTTACTCTTATAAAAGAAGTAAACAATCAATATAAAGGGAACTAACTCAAGTCCTCCCTCAACCCCCAGTTTACATCCAAAGCAAAGAGGAATCCAGACTCCGCTCAAAATAATAGAAATAAGCGTAAGTACTATTGCCAAAACCCTGAATCCTATTCTCTTTCCCTTCGTTTCACTTATCTTTGCAATTTCAAATAACCAGATAATCGAAAAACCAAAAGCCAAAGTCAAAAAGATATTATTTTGTATTCCGTTTTCTTTAAAAACAAGAAACGACAATACGTCCCCTATCTGCATAAGTATCGCGGCAATCCAAAGCCTTAAGCAATACTTGCCTCTTGATTTTGTATAAAAGAAACCATCCACCATCAGATAGGCAAAAAGCGGTGCCACAAATCTGGTTATAGGGTGTGACATCAGTCCAAAGACACCGGGCAAAAATAACCCAATATGGTCAATCACCATAAATATAAGCGCTATAGTTTTAAGTTTCGATCTGTTAAGCCCAAACCTCATAGTATGTACCTCACTTTCTCTCCCCAAAATTTACTCTTCTGCCAACTTCCTCCAAACAATTTCTACTTTAAATAAATCTCCGTCCACAAAAAGCCCTAACTTTGCGTTTTGTAAGTCACAAAAGCTCTTTGCAATTGCGAGGCCAAGCCCGCTTCCCTCTGTGTTTCTTGATTCATCGCCTCTTACAAATCTTTCCGTTAAATTGCTTATATCAGAAGGAAGTCTGTCTTTTGAAATATTCTTAAGTGTCGTAACCACTTCTTTTCCGTTATCTTTAACCGTCACATAAACTCTTGTGTGAGGCGCCGAATACTTTGCGATGTTTCCAAATAAATTGGCGTAAATTCTATAGGTCTTTTGAGAATCCGCCATTACATTTAGCTTTTCAGAAGGTATTTCTTCCACAAGCTCAAGCTTTTCTTTTTTAAGTCTGTCCTTATATTCAAAAAGAACCTGCTTAACAAGATTCGATATGTCCATCTTTACCATATCTACCTTTATGTTCCCGGTGGTTGCCTTTGTTACTTCAAAAAGGTCCTCAACCAAAAGCTTTAGTCTGTCGCTTCTTTTATCTAAGATATCAAGGTACTCTTTTCTCTTTTCTTCGTCCTTTTCTTCTTTAAGTAAATCTATATAGGTAATAAGAGCCGTAAGAGGAGTCTTTAAATCGTGAGAAAGGTTTGTGATAAGGTCAACCTTCATGCGCTCACTCTTAATTCCGTCGGAAATTGCTTTCTTTGCGCCCTCTTTTACGGTTGTAAGGTTATCGTAAACGCTTTCGTAAAGCCCCTTATCTTGAGGCAACGGGACATCCAAATCTCCTTCCGCCATAGCCTTTGTGGTTTCTTCTAAAGTACAGTACTGTTTCTTCATATCTGTAAAAGTCTTTATTAAGAGCCTATACATTAAGAAACAATAAGGCACCAAAAGGATAAGGCCAGCAAACCACCAGACACAGAAAATAGCAACAATCACTCCGTGCCAAATAACAAATTTCGCAATCTGTTTTTTGGACATTTCCGAAATATTTGTGTGGATGAAGGAATTAACAAAGTCTTCTCTTACCTTGTCTAAGAAAAGAAACAGCTTATAAAGCCAGCTTTTCTTTAAAAATTCAACCTTCTCGTACCTGATAGCCTGCACAATTGCAGTGCCTGTATAAAATAAACAAAAGGTTGAAAACAAACATCCGATAATGGCAAATCCATATACATCTTCAAGGGATCCGTCCACAAATCTTGCAAACAGCCAAAAGGATCTGATATTTGCTCCGCCAAAAAGAAAAGCTACTGCAACAATCTCAGGATTTGCCACTTTAAAAAATCTGTGATCCTTTAAGTTTTCGGTTTCTTTGATTATTAAAGGAAGTGCCATTGGAATAATGAGCCACGCCAAGTCTCCAAATCCAAGGCCTATACCGCCTAAGCTTCCAATTATTGCAAGGCGTTCAAATATGGCAAGCGCCACCAAAAGAAACGTCATTATCGAATAGGCAATCAGCCACTTGAAAATATCCGTACTTACAAACTTTTTCACAGCCTCTATCTCCTCTCAATCTTGTAGCCCACTCCCCAGACAACCTTTAAATACATAGGCTTCTTTGGATCGGCTTCTATCTTTTCTCTAATATTTCTTACATGCACCATAATGGTGTCTGTGTTGATGGCCCGCTCATTCCATACCGATTCATAGATTTCATCGGCAGAAAAAACCTTGCCGGGAGTCTTCATAAGTAACTGAAGAATCTTAAATTCAATGGGGGTAAGCTTTACTTCTTTTCCGTCCACACTTACCTGTACGGTATCCTCGTTTAATTCAAGTCCACCTACTGTAATAATTCGCTCATTTGTCTTGTTGTCCGATTTGGTCAACGCGTCCAAATACCTTGAATAACGCCTTAAATGGGAGTTAACTCTTGCAAGTAATTCTAAAGGTGTAAAGGGCTTTGTGATGTAATCGTCGGCCCCCATGTTAAGGCCCATTATTTTATCCACTTCTTCTGACTTTGCTGTAAGCATTAGAACCGGAAATTCATATTTCTTTTCTCTTAACTTCATAAGCATTGTGATGCCGTCCATTACAGGCATCATAATGTCAAGAATCGCAAGGTGCACGGTGGCATTTTCCAAAGCCTTAAGGCCCTCTTCCCCGTTACCTGCTTTTATAACGTCATATCCTTGGTTTTTTAGATAAATCTCAATACCGTTTCTAATTTCAACGTCATCCTCAACCAGCAATATGCAATACTTTTTCTCCATCTTCTTTTCTCCCCGTCATATCCCGTCTTGTGTTAATGGCTGCTTTGTAGGCGTTTGCGGCAGCAAAGGCAACTTTTTCTTCCTTATATTCCATAGCGGTCTTAAGTGCCTTCATTTCCATTATGTCAATATTTATATCGCCTCTCATAAAAGAATACAGCCTGGAAGAAAACTCTTCAACATCTTCCTTTGTAAGAATGCCGTTTTCTAAGTCCTTTACCACGTCTTCAACCCCTGTAGCCTTTACAGCTATTACAGGTACCGAAACTGCCAAAGCTTCAAGTATCACAATGCCCTGAGTCTCAGACTTTGATGCAAAAAGAAACGCGTCCGATGCGGCTAAGTAGTTCTTTATATCCGTGTTTTCCACATTTCCAAGGAAAATCACTTCATTTAAGCCCCTTTTACTTACTTCACTTTCAAACCTTTTTCTTTCGGGCCCATCCCCGATCATTAAAAGCTTAAAAGGAATGGAAGTCTTTTTCTTTAAGCATTCAACCGCATCAAGCAAAAAGTCTATGTTTTTTTCCTGTGAAATTCTGCTTACGGATGTAAAAAGAAACTCGCCGTTTTGAATATATCTTTTTCTTATGGCTTTAATCTTTTCTCTCTCGGGAGAATACTCGTTATCTTCAAGGCCAGTAGGAAGAACGCGAAGTTTTTCTTCTTCCACCTTACAATCTTTATTTAAGTATTCCTTCATACCGGGAGTCGGTGCAAACACGAAATCACACCTTCTTGAAAAGGAACGAATGTATCCGGGGACCATCCTGTCATTAATAAAACCTCTTAATTTCCCGGACATTGACCCAATCGGTCCATCATGCGCAGATAGCGTATCTAAGCGCTTTATGGCACCTGCATAGCTTAAATAGTGTTCATACCTTGTGTGGTATGTAAAAGTAAGAGGAATGTTGTACTTTTTTGAAAGGTGCACTGCCGTGTTTCCTATCAAAAAGGGATGGTGTACATGAATAATGTCATAGCCTCCGTCCTTAAATTCCTTTTCGATTGCAGGGTCCAAGGAGTTTGGAAGCACCACGCCTCCCTTAAACTCCTTAATCAATGTTTTATATCTAAACACTCCTTTTTCTTCACCCACCCCCTCATAAGTAGGTGCGAAAATTGTTACTTCGTGGCCAAGTGACCTAAGTCCTTTGGCAAGCCTTTCGATTGAAATGGGGACTCCTCCCACCACAGGCTTATAGTTGTTTGTCATTAACGCAATTTTCATATCTCACCCCAATAGTTTTAATGCTCCTTCACCAAGGAAGTACCCTGCCCCCACAAATGCGGCGTTCCAAATAAGTACGCCTGCTGCAGACCAAAGGGTATAGCTTAAAGGTTCCATCTTTGCCATTCCCGCAGGTATGGACACAAGGGTCCTTACCGCCGGAATCAGCTTTGCCACAAACACTCCCGTGCATCCTCTCCTTCTTATCCAGTCATTGCATTTTTCTAAAGAAGGAAGAAGCTTCGGAAAATGTTTTTCAACAAACCTTTCAAAGGGCGGGCCGCCAAAGCGGCCAAGTAGATATAAAATTTCGCTTCCAAGCACTCCCGCAGCTGTTGTCACAACCATAGTCACAAAGAAACTGTTGTGACCGCTTGCGGCCATCATGCCGGAAAGTGGCATGATGATTCCCGCCGGAAATCCCGGCAGATTCATGTATTCCAAAAGCACCATGATAAAAACCGCAATCATTCCGTACTTTGCGAAATACTCCATTACTATATTTGCATCCATATCTGTCCCTCACAGTAGATTCGCCTCTCGGCTTTTCATGTGTTAGGATAGCGCCTAAATCTAAAGTACGAATGCAACTAATTCTATAGATTTTCTAAAGAAAACATAAAAAAAGACCCGAGATAGTCTCGGGTCTTAATTTCATATAGCTTTAGTAGTCAGCTTCAATGAGGCCGTAGGTGCCACCTTTACGTTTGTAAACTACGCAAACCTGGTCGGTTTCTGCATTTACAAATACGAAGAAGGAGTGTCCCAAAAGCTCCATCTGTACACATGCATCTTCAGGATACATGGGCTTGATGTCGAAGCGTTTGTTTCTTACGATCTTAATTTCTTCTTCATCAACATAATCGTTTTCCACAAATTCACGTTTGAAGGAGCCTGCGTTCTGTGCTCTGTCTGTGATTCGTGTCTTGTACTTCTTTAACTGTCTTTCGATTATTTCTTCTACAAGGTCAATGGATACATACATATCATTTGAAACTTGTTCGGAACGGATAATATTTCCTTTAACAGGAATCGTAACTTCGATCTTTTGTCTTTCTTTTTCTACACTCAGTGTTACGTGTACTTCGGTATCGGGGCTGAAGTATTTCTCAAGCTTTCCTATCTTGTCTTCAACAGCCGATCTAAGACCCTCTGTTACATTAATGTTCTTTCCAAGTATAGTAAATTTCATACACATCACCCTTTCTTAAGTGGTATTGTATTGCTCTATCGCGTAAGACAATTATAGCATATCGTCAGATAATTATCCAATTATTTAGTTATTTTTAAAAATAATACTTTTATAAACTTTATTAAAACAATATTGCCCTCAGCATTTTACAAGTCAAAAGTCAAGAGAAAGATAAAAAAAAGAGTTTTTTTGCCGATTTTCGTCATATTACACACAAACATCTGTTTAAAATTTTTGTGGTTTTCGTGTCACTTTTACACACATTTTTTAGTGGACATTGTGGATAACTCGGTTGAAAAGTCGTTTTTTGCCCAAAAAGCGTCTAAAAAATTGTGGATAACTTTTTAGGTCTACACTTCTGTCACTTTCAATTTCACCCCCAAATAGGGTCACTTTTGTGAAATTTATACAAAGAGTGTAAAAAGGTCGGAATCAGTGTCAAAAATTATTGACCGATTCGGTAACAAATTTTCATAGGATTATGGTACCGCTTTCTTTGAAACGCCCTGCCCGTAAGGCTTTAGGGTGCGTACTAAAATGTCAGAAAACTCGAAAAAATGCCATTTCTTTAATTCACCATTTTGAAGCAATAAAGTAAAAAATTTCGTACAAAAAAACACCCATGTGTTATCCACATGGGTGCTTAGTTTTTAGTATAAACTTTAGAATATTCTTCTGATACCGATAATGGTGGTGTAACTTGCATCACCGATTACGATACCCTGTGAAGGAGTGGCTGCATGGACAATTAAGTTATTACCCATATAGATTGCCACGTGACCTGAGTAACAAAGAATGTCACCGGGCTGAGCTTCTGCCAATGAACCGATTGCATATCCTGAATATCTTTGTCCGGTTCTTGGAAGTGCTACATCAAAGTGTTTGTAAACCGATTGAACAAATCCGGAACAGTCACATCCGTTTGTAAGTGACGTGCCGCCGTATACATAAGGATTACCCACAAACTGTACTGCATAGTCAACTACCTGCTGACCTAAACTTGCGGAATCACCTGAAGGTGTGTAAGCGGGAGCCTGTGCCTGAGCACTCGCCTGAGCCTGCTGTGCTGCAGCTGCCTGTTGAGCAGCTATTGCTGCCTGAGCTTTTCTTTCGGCTTCTTTTCTTGCTTTTTCTTCAGCCGCAAGTCTTGCTCTTTCTTCTTCTATGGACTCTGCTTCCACAAACTCTGTATGAATATCTACATATTCAAGTGAAATGTAACCTTCTTTATTATTGTAGGTAACTTTAGCAAATCCGTCTTCTGTGGTAATAACAACAAGTTCGTCTCCCTTTGAGAAGGTTCCAAGTATGGAGGACTCGGTTGTTGGCTTGCTTCTTACATTAAGTGTACCTGTGTTGATGGTTGCGTAGGTAACTTCAACTTCTTTTGCTATCTTTAAAGCATCAAGACCTCTTATTACCCATTCGCTGCTTACATATCCTTCAACGGTACCGCTCTTAATCTTCACCCAGCCGTCAGTCTCTTCCAAGAAGTGACCAACCGAATGGTTGTAAAGCTTACCAAGCACCTCCGTGTCCGTTCCCGGACCTTTTCTTATATTAACGTAACTGTTATCCACAACTGCGATTACAAGGTCTGCGTATTCGCGGTTGTCCACTACCTCGACGCAGGTTGTTATTTCAGCTTCCGGCACGCCCGCATACGCCTGAATCGGCGAAAAAGCATACAGCGCCCCGACAGCAAAACCTGCCAGTAATAACCCTTTTTTCTTCATTCTCGCATCCTTATCTAATATCTGCTGCTACAGACGATGCCGCATTTGCTCCGTCAGCCACAGCCGTAATGATTTGTCGCATGGGTTTCTTTCTGATGTCCCCTGCAACATACAAGCCCTTAAGAGATGTTCTTCCGTCTTCACCGGCTACAACATATCCGCCTTCGTCAAGCTCAACCAAGTTCTTAACAAGGTCGGTTCCGGGCTTGATACCAACTGCCACGAATGCACCTGCCACGTTCAAAACACTTTCTTCCCCGGTAACTTTGTTCTTGATAGTAACGTTCTCAAGTTCGCCGTCTCCGTTAAAAGAAACCACTTCGCTGTTCCAGACAAAAGTTACGTTTTCACATTTCTTTAAATCTTCAACAAGTGAATGTGCTGCTCTTAAAGTGTCTCTTCTGTGAATTAAGTACACATGCGCAGAGGTTCTTGCCAAATAAATGGCATCTTCAACCGCAACATCGGAACCACCGATAACGCAAACGTCCTGCTTTTTAAAGAAAGCTCCGTCGCATGTGGCGCAATAAGAAACGCCCATGCCGCCAAGTTCGTCCTCGCCCTTGGCACCAAGGTGAGCATGTACCGCACCTGTTGCCAATATTACGGTCTTTGTTTCAATTTCCTGATCTTTCAAAACTAATTTGAAGAAATCCTTTTCTTTCTTGATTTCACTCACGAAACCTGATTTCTTTTCGATATCGGTACTGTTTACGTGCTTTGTAAACATTTCGGATAACTCCATACCCGAAACACCCGGAATGCCTAAATAGTTATCAACCTCATATGTTGATAAAACCTGGCCTCCGTAAACCGGACTTTCATCAAGCAAAAGTGCATTTAACCCCGCCCTTTTTGCATAAACCGCTGCGCTCATTCCTGCAGGGCCTGCTCCGATTATAACAGTATCAAACATATAAACCTCCTAGTTTATAAGACCACATACATATACAGTATAGTTTCTTGGGGCTGATTTGTCAAAAAAGGTCGATTTGACGGGCGTGTCAATAAGTGGTATAATAATCAGACATCGGGGAGGTAATAGTACCTTCCCGTTTGTGTTTTTTTCAAAGGAGGTATCCTATGGTAACTCGTATTAACAGTGGATCTGACTTTTATGCTAACCAGGCAAAATACACACAAAAGAATATACATAAAGCCGGTGAAGAAGTTGCTTCCGGCAAGAAAATCAATTCAGCAAAAGATGATGCTGCAGGGCTTGCCATCTCTGAAAAGATGATGGAACAGATTAAGTCCATGAACAAGCAAACCGAGAACTACTCAAGCGAAGTCGACTCATATAAGGTTGCGGAAGGCGCTTTGGCAGAAATATCCGAAGTGTCCAATGATATGTATCAAAACTCCATAAGAGCAATGAACGGCACAATGTCCGCTTCCGACGTTTACACCCTTCAAACCGCAAACAACGCTTTGAAGGCTACAATGGATCAGGTTAAAAACGGTGCCGTTTACAACGAAACGAAGATGCTTGGCGATGTGGACACAAGCTTTGATTCATTAAGTGCAGATGCCATTTCAAAGGCCTCTACCGATAACTCAGCACTTAGAAGTAAATTCGGAGCCAAAGAAAACGGCATGGAACACATAATCGCCGCAAATAATGCTACTGCAGAAAACACAACCGCAGCATATGCAAAGATTCGCGATGCGGAAATGGAAAAATCCATCGGCAGATACAAGACACAGCAAAACATTTCTGATTTTCAGAATATGCTTGTAAAAAATCAAAATCAGACAGCCGACGGATTGGTGAGAAGATTGTTTAATACCTAATCTTGGGATAATTTAAAGAAAGGATGCGGGAAGTGATCCCGCATCCTTTTTGTTTTACCAATTCTTTTTTCTATATTTATTTACTCTTTCCTGAACTGCCTCTGCAGCTTCTTCGGCAGTTTTTTGCTTACCAAAGTATTGCCTTGCTTCATCATCTATTATATCCATTACTTCCTTCGGAATAGGGCTTTCTTCTTTAGGCTTAGCCGATGAAATCAAATCAAAGAATGCATCAATCTCTTCTTGTGTGGGAGGATTTAACTTAATCACTTCGGCATTTGAATCCCAAATTTCTTCATATCCCATTTCACTTGAATTTTTATAATAAGTATCTTTATTTATGGGAATAGCACCATAATTCCATCCTTCGTAAAACTCATCCGACAAAAAGTACTTAATAAACTGCCATGAGGCATCCTTTTTATCACTCCACGCAGAAAGTGAGATAAGCGTTCCTGTAACCAAAGTGTTGTTTGTGCCTGACTTTGTGGGAACACCTACAAATTCAATGGGTTCTGAAAAAATAAAGTCAGAATAGTATACGTAATCATACATACTGTCTAAGGTGCAATAAGTGACAGTCGTCTTTCCGCTTTCAAAGGCTTCTTTCTCTTCATCGGGCCAACCCAGAGGATAAAAGTCCTCATCGGAATAATTCCTTGCTTCATTTAATACATCAATAAATGCTTGGTTGTTAAAGTTATACTTTTTCCCGTTTATAAATTCATCACTGTTTAATTCAATTAATAACTTAAGAAGATCGGGCCTTGATAAACCGTATATGGTTTTATAGCTGTTTGGAATGCTGCTTATATAATTCTTTAAATCTTCATAGCTTCCGCTTCCAAGTTTTTCGGCTTCTTTCCGGCTCATTACCACGGTATCAATGCCAAAACCTGTAGGTACAGCTTTAAGTTTCTTTCCGCATTTTCCGGCGGAAATTACATTTTCAAAATAATCGTCTAAATCTATTTCGTCATCTTTCTTAATAAACTTATCAAGGGATGCTATCTGCAATCTGAATGAAAAGTCCTTTAAATACCTGTTATCATCAAATGCGACCATATCAAAGGTTTTGTTTTTAAGCCCCTCTTTTATCCAATTAAGCTTATAGGCTTCCCAATCTTCAATGTCATCTCTGTACTCAGGCCTAACGGTTCTTATTTTATATTCTTCATTGCTTTCGTTAAAAATAGATACCGCATAATTCATGGTTCCCGAATAATCAGGAGTTGCAAGTACCAAAGCTTCTCTTGCTTTATCTCTTTTAGTAAAAGAAGAAACTATGCCTATTGAATCATCACCGTGATCTCTGCCACCGCTTGCCAGTGAATAGGTTAAAAGCTTTCCGTCAAATTCAAACCAATCAACGCCTGAACCATAAGTGCCCGAATCCTCAAATCTTATGATTTCAACCATGCCTTCTGATTCGCTGAATCCATACAACGAATCTCCGTTATCATAAGTAAATAAATACTCAAGCACACCGTTACCAACACCGTAATTATCATAAGGATAAGGGCATTCCATTGCTTTGCCTAAAGACAAATCTTCTTCATTTATCTTGGCTATTAAGTCTTTTTCTCCATCCTTATATAAAAGAAACAGACCTGCGTCGCCTGATGTGACTATCTTGGATTCTTTAGGGATTTCATTCTTGCAAATGAATTTACCTGTAGTATCATAAAGAGCTATTTCTTTCTTTCCTCTTACAAGAAGCTTATTATTCTTGGTTTCAAAAAGCGTGCTGGTATCTCCGTTAAAAAAGCCAACGGAAGCATCAATGTAGGTAAGCATATTACCGCTTTCATCGTATATGTCTACGTTTGTCTTTGAGCTGTCTCCGTACCCTGCCACCACAATTTTGCCGTCATTTAAAACATTCCACCCCATGTGATTGTCAACATTTCCGTAAACCACAAAGCGGTTAAGAATCTCTCCCTTATAATCGGCCTTTGTAATTAAATAGTAATCCGAGTCTTCTCTTTGATAGTGAGAAAGATAATACATGGCATCGCTTTTAAGAGACATATTTATTACGTCTTCGGATTCGCCTTCAAATCTTTGCGTCTCAGTGAGGAATTCGTATCGATAATCACCGATTGGTTCCGGTAATTGCTCAGGCGCTTTTTTGCTTCCGCAGCCTGCCATAAATAGACTTATAGATAAAAAGATTGTTCCCAATAGTACCTTTTTCATTTATACCCCCTAAGTATCTTTTAAAAAAGCCCGGGGCCTATTAGCCTCGGGCCAATAATTATTTTACTCTTAAAATATCCTCATAAAAGTTTTCGTATATGTGCTTTACACAGTCAGGATTCTTTATAACCATGTTGCCGGTTAAAAGGCCCAGTACGGAAAATGCCATGGCGATTCGCCAGTCTCCGTGAGGATCAACCTTTGCGCCCTTCACTTTTCCGCCCTTTATTTCAAGGAAATCTTTTCCTTCCTTACAATCAATTCCGCATTTTTCAAGATTATCTTTTAAAACGGAAATGGCGTCGCACTCACCGTTTCTTATGTGGGCTATATTGGAAAGCCTCGTCTTTCCTTTTCTTAAAGCACTTATGATTGCCATCATTGAAACCTGATCGGAATAATCGGACATATCGATTGTGGTGTTTCCTTCAGGGAAGTTTTTATCGTTGCTTTCTAAAATGTAGCCGTTCTCATAATCGATTGAAGCTCCGTATTCTTCCAGGCGTTCAAAGAAAGTTAAATCGGGCTGATTCCTTGATACATTCATGCCGCCGATTTGGCACCTGCCTCCAAGCATGAAAGCAGCCGCATAGTAAAAGCAGGCCAAAGAAACATCTGTGTCTGTAAGTATTTCTTTTGCAAGATAAGGCTTTCCGCCTTTACAATGAAATACGTTTTCTTCGCTTATAAAATTACCGCCGACTTCCTTTATCATTTCAAGGGTAGCATCCGTATAGGAAACGTGAGATAAATTAACGGCTTTAATTGTTGACCGATTTGGCAAACAACCTAGAGTCATTAAAACTCCGCTTAAAAACTGGGCATTTTCGCTTGCGTCAATTTCCATTGAAATGATTTCATTTTCTTTAGGCTTTCTTCCCACGATTCTAAAAGGAAGGTGTCCTTCTTTATTAAGACAGGTAACCTTAGCCCCATATTTTCTTAATGCGTTTATAACACTTTTTAGGGGGCGTGCGGACAAAGCAGGCGATGCATTGACCACATAAGTACCATCCGAAAATGCGAGGAGTGCTGACAAAAATCCGACAGCAAGTCCTGCGTTACCAACATATATTGCAGCGTCCTTTGAAGGTATGTTACCGTTCTCTCCAAAAACTCTAACCACCTTAAGGCTTGCATTATAATACACTTTAAACCCCAAATCCCTCAGGGCATTTAACATAGTCTTTCCGTCTTCTGTCAAAACCGCATTTGAAATAACCGTCTTTCCGTCGGAAAGCGCTCCTAAAATCATAGCTCTCGCTATTATGTTTTTTGAACCCGGAACATTCATCTTAATATCGACGGGCCCCTCAATCGCGTCAATCTTAATCTTATCCATTAAAAGTTTCTTAAAGCTCCTGCATCATCTATAGTAGAATTATCTATTTTTCTTATAACCACAAAGTAGCTGTAGTCTTTGCTTACGGTAATTTCAACTCTGTCTCCAACCTTGTGTCCAAGAAGCGCCTTTCCCATGGGCGATTCTGTGCTCACAAGTCCGTGAAGAGAATCTTCTCTGACTGTAGTAACGATTTTGTATTCTTCTTCCACATCGTCTTCTTCCACATAAACCGTTACCGTTTTATTGATTCCGACTTCGTCTTCCTTACTGTCATCGTCTAAGACCTTTGCGGTTCTTATCATTCTTTCGAGATATCTTATTCTTGATTCATTTTGATTCTTTTCTTTTTTAGCTGCGTAATATTCAAAGTTTTCGCTTAAATCGCCGTGAGAACGGGCTTCTTTAACATGCTCCAAAAGTTCTTTTCTGACCACAACTTTTCTGTGCTCGATCTCGGCTTCCATATCTTCTATATCTTTTTTTGTTAATTCGTTATTCATGCATAAACTCCTGATAAATCTTGGTGATTTTGTATCCAAACTTTAGATACATTAAAATCGCCGGTGTATCGTTTGCGTAGACTGTAAGGCGAGCCTTCTTTATGCCTCTGTCTCTTGCTTCGCACAAAGCTTCGGAAAGAACCCTGGTGGCATAGCCCTTACCTCTGTATTTTGGAACGCAGAAAATGTTTTCTGTAGAAATGGTTTCTTCGTCCCTATCCCATACGGTTACGCTGGCAGCAATTTTGCCCTTTACTCTTAATACGTAAATTGCGCTGTTAGGATTTGAAAGTTCATCCAGAATGTCTTCCAATGGATCCTGCTTTTTAAAGCCCTTGGCATTTGCATTTAAGTATTCCGTAAGATTCTCTGTATCATACTTTTCAACCATTGAATCTTTAAACTTTTCCACATATCCTTCGGGCTTTTCAACGAATTCTTTCTCCATTACAAGCATTTCGCCCGAGGCATAAAACCCGTTTTTATAAAATTCGTTTAGCTTTTCGATGTCTTTAACATCTACAAATGTCTTAAATTCGTTCATTTCTTTGTGTATGTAACATATGTGTAGGGAATATCGCCGTCTACATGCTCATCGATGGTCTTTTCATAAAGGCTTTCGTCAAATTCAGGAAAATATGTATCTCCCAAAATGGTGGCGTCAATCTCTGTAATAAAAAGTTTTTCAGCCAAAGGAAGGCCTTCATTGTAAATGCCTGCACCGCCTGATAAGAAGATATCTTTATCAGGGAAATTTTCCTTTGCATATTCAATGGCTTCAGTTAAAGAGGGAACCGTAATAAGATTCTCATCTTCATACTTTTCCGTTCTTGATACGATGATATTAAAGCGGTTGGGAAGTGGGCGTCCTATTTCTTCATAAGATTTTCTTCCCATAATAACTACGTTTCCGGTTGTAAGCTCCCTGAAACGTCTTTGTTCTCCCTTGATTCTCCAAGGTATCTGACCTTTATTACCAATTACACGGTTTCTTGTATAAGCAACTATAAGCCCTATCATATGTTTTTCTTTCCTTATATAAATGAATAAAGTTGCCGTATTACTCGGCAACTTCATTGTAGCATCATAATAAGAATAAATCTATCGTGAAAGACTTATTATTTATTGTTTTATGGTCATGGAAGCGCCGCAATAAGGGCAAAATCTAACGTTTCTTTCTACCTCTTTTCCGCATCCGGGACAAATTGCAACTCCCTTTGCAACCTTGATTGCTTCTCTTGCGTCTTCAATCTTTTTAATTGTTTCATCGATCTTAGCTACGCTTGCAGGGAAGTTTGATGCAAGTATCTCTCTTTTTTCTTCATACATCTGCTTTCCTGCCTGCATATAAAGCTTGTCTAAGTTGATTTTTTCTTTTTCAACTGTGGCTGTAAGTGTGGCAATCTCAGAAACTTCTTTCGCTTTCTGTGCTACCGTTGCGCCACCTTTTGTAATCTTATCGGATAAGTCCTCCAAAAATCCCATCTATCATACCCTCCTGAATAGGTTTTATTTAAAAACAGTATATAACAAGAAGGAAGCCGAATCAATGCGATTCGACTTCCCTATATAAAAAGATATTTAAGACGACTGTATCGCTGGACTCTGCAGTAAAATCATTACCGCATTCAACCCTTTAACGCTCTCATTGAATCATCTCCCGTAGCAACGCTACCGCAAAAGAAACTCTTTTGCACTCACATCTTCGGTATGCGAGCCGCTCCACTTCCTTCTACTTGTATACTCACCTTGTTCGTATTATCCATACTCATGAAAGCTTTCACTTTCGAGTTCAGCCGCGCCTCTTCACCTAGTGACAGGTACGCACCGACTACGCTCTCAACTTTTCAATGTGCCCTAAAGTTTCGGCAACTGGCTACCTCATCGTCTCTGTCCCCCGTAAAACACGAGTAAGATGGTACCTCGTTTGGGTTCCTCTTATGAGGCCCTATAGCTTTGCGTCCCAACCTTGCGATTGGTTTGCCAATACTAAGTCCGTCTTGGTATAGCAAATATACACCCTAAAGTACCAGGTGTCAATACTATTTTCAGATAATTTTTAGTTAATTTGTCTATTTTCAGTATATTGTTTAAATTGTATATTCTTCTGGCGAAATAAAAGGCACCGGAAACCGGTGCCCCTAAATTAATTATCTATTTTATTTAAAGTATCTGTCTAAGAATCCTTTGAGTGCCTTACCGTGGCGAGCTTCATCGCGGGCCATTTCGTGAACGGTGTCGTGGATGGCGTCAAGGTTATTTTTCTTTGCGCAGGCTGCGAGGTCGAATTTGCCTTGGGTGGCGCCGAATTCACAGTCTACTCTCCATGCTAAGTTCTTCTTTGTGGAAGAAGTCATGTTGCCTTCTAAGTCGGAGCCTAAAAGCTCTGCAAACTTGGCTGCATGCTCTGCTTCTTCGTAGGCTGCCTTTTCCCAGTAAAGACCGATTTCGGGATAGCCTTCTCTGTGAGCCACACGTGCCATGCAAAGATACATTCCTACTTCTGAGCATTCTCCGTTAAAGTTTGCTTTTAACTGTTCAAAGATATATTCCTTATCTTCCTTAGAAATATCAGGATTGTTTTTAACTGTCTTTTCATAAATTCCGAATTCGTGCTCGGCGGCAAGCTTGATCTCGCCTTCAACCTTTGTAAACTTTTCTCCGCTTACGTGACATACAGGGCACTCCTTCGGGGGTTCATCTCCCTCGTGAATGTAACCGCATACAGGACATACATATTTTGCCATACTCTTCCTCCTTTAGTTTTTGCTGTAATTATAAGAAGAAAGCCCTAAAAGCCTTCATCTTTTTTATTCTATCATATGGCAATTATCAAAAGCAATATAATCCCCATGAAATTTTTAAATTACCTTATGCTAACGCGAAATGTTTCCGCGTAATTAAGAAACTATGCGACGTAACACAGTTTCTTTTCTCCTGTAATGAATAGAAAATTTTTAAAAAATGACACATGTGCCCCAAAAAAAAACAGTTTTCCCTACATATACTCTAGTTTTTTGTTAATTCTTGTATAACAGGGCTTGTCTATTCTGTTTATATTGGTAAATACTGAAAAGTGTCTGCTTTTTTAGATGCCCATCGGATTAAATCGGTCTAAGGTCGAGATTTGTGGGAATTGAGCATTCTATAGCCGGCACGGTATTCAAAAAACTATTTCTATATTGAAGGAGACAATGGCTTATGGCAACCCCCAAAAAGGAAAAAACACCGAATGCTTCAGGAAAACAGAGTTTTTTCTCTAGCTTGAGTACCAGAATCACCCTCATTTCAAGTGCTATTGTGCTTATCACAATCTTAGTGCTTGTTATGGCGGCAGTATCAAGATCCTCTAAAACATTAGAGACAACCTATTTAAACTACGCACAGAACCTTGCTGAAGAATCCGCAATCGGCGTTGACTTTGCAACAAAGTTTGGTGAACAGGCTTACGGCGGATACGCAATGAACCTTGCGCAGGAAGCTGCTATCTCAATTAACTTCTCAAGAGAGTTCGGCGAAGAAGTTTACAAAAACTACGCTTTGAACCTTGCACAGGAAGCAGCAAGAGCTATGGATTCAATCCAGAGATATTCAGGAAGCCTTGACTATGCAAAAATCGATGAAGTTTTAGGCGACCTTGTTATTGAAAAGGTAGACGGTTCTTATGCTTACATGGTATCTCCTACAGGAACCATGCTTTGGCATACCACTCCCGAAAAGATTGGTAACCCTGTTGAAAATGCAGCTGTTAAAGGTATCGTTGCAGACCTTCAGGCAGGTAAGACCGTTGAAGACGGCGCTGTTTTATATGAATTTAAAGGAGCTACAAAGCTTGCCGGTTATTCATTTACAAGAGACGGAAACATTGTAATCGTTACAGCCGGATACGAAGAGTTTATGAAGATTGACTACGACACTCTTCTTGGAAACATCACAATCGACGGTGTTGAAGGCTCATACGCATACATGGTATCTCCCGACGGCACAATGCTTTGGCACACAAATCCCGATAAGATCGGAAGCCCTGTTGAAAATGCAGCTGTTAAAGGTATCGTTGCAGACCTTCAGGCAGGTAAGAGTGTTTCCGATGGATATTGCATCTACGAATATAAGGGAGCTTTAAAATTAGCAGGTTATTCATTTACTGATACAGGAAACATCGTACTTGTTACAGCCGACTACGATAAGCTTATTAAGATCGACTACAGCGAACTTATCGGCAGAATTGAAATTACAGGCGTTAAGGGATCATACGCATACATGGTATCTCCCGAAGGAACAATGCTTTATCATACAGATCCTGCAAAGATCGGTAACCCTGTTGAAAACGCAGCTGTTACAGGTATCGTTGAAAAGCTTAAAGCAGGTCAGAGCGTTCCTAACGGTGCTGTTACTTACCTTTATAAGGGTGCTCAGAAAGTTGCGGGCTATGCATTCACAAGCGCAGGAAACATTATCGTTGTTACCGCTGACAGAGACGTAATGCTTGCATCCGTTGACAGCATGAAGACATCCTTGATTATCTACGGTGTTCTTTGTGTAATAGTTGCCCTCTTGATAGTTGTATTTGTTACAACCTTCTCATTAAAGGGACTTTCACAGATGGTACCCGTTATCAACAAGACTGCAAACTTCGACTTTACAAGAGACGATGTTTGTGACAAGCTTGCCAAACAGAATGATGAAGTCGGCACAATGGCTAAGGCCGTTGAAAGAATGATCGCTTCACTTAAAGAAGTTGTTTCTTCTATCAATGATGCAGGAAACAGCATTGATGACAATGTAAATCAGTTAAAGACCACTATCGATACCATCGGTTCGATTTGTGAAGATAACTCCGCTACCACAGAAGAACTTGCAGCCGGCATGGAAGAAACCGCTGCTACCACCACCACTATCAGTGAGAACGTGGGCAATGTTCAGGAAAATGCAAAGGGTATCGGAAAACTCGCAGACGAAGGAACATCTCTTTCAAGAGAAGTTTCGGATCGTGCTTCACAGCTTGCTGCTACAACCGAAACCGCAAGCCAGAAGACAATCAATATTTACGAATCTGTTAAAGTTAAGTCTGAAGATGCAATCGTTGCATCACAGGCAGTTAACAAGATTAATGAACTTACAGGCACAATCATGGCAATTTCTTCACAGACAAGCTTGCTTGCATTGAACGCTTCAATCGAAGCTGCAAGAGCAGGTGAAGCAGGTAAGGGATTTGCGGTTGTTGCTACAGAAATCAGTAATCTTGCAACTCAGACATCAGAAGCTGTAGGCGACATCAGCAACATCGTTGATGAAGTTAATTCAGCAGTTGGTAAGATGTCAGAATGCTTGACAGAGACCACATCCTTCCTTGAAACCAACGTATTGGCTGACTACCAGGAATTCGGAAAAGTATCCGAACAGTACAGAAACGACGCCAACACCTTCGGCGCAAGCATGGGTGATATTAAAGAAAGCATTGAAGCTCTTAACAGAGAAATCGAGACAATCGTTGATGCTATCAGCGGTATCGATTCAACAGTTAACGAATCTTCAATCGGGGTTACGGATATCGCAGAAAAGACCACCAACATGGTTAACGATTCCACAGACTCCATTGAAAAGGTTAGCGAATGTAAGAAAGCAGTTTCAACTCTTAACGATATCATTGCTAAGTTTAAGTTATAAGTACTACCATAAGCCAATTTTAAAGAAAGGGCCGGTGAGGAATCACCGGCCCTTTTGTTTGTGCCTAAATTACTGTTTCTTTTTAAATATATAGCTTCTGAATAAGATTATGTTCATGACTATAAAGAAGGCTGCCAGAATACCAAGCGTAAGCTCAGGCTTTGTGGGAGCAAGGAGCGCTAAAAACATCATTGGAAGGCCGAATACAATAGCCGGGAAGTTTTGATATACCATGTTATCCGCAGCCGGTGTTTCAAACTCAGGGTCTATTTCACGAAGTAAAATAATACCTGTACTTGCCGTTCCCGTAAGCATTCCAAACATCATAAGGAACTGCTCGTTAACGTAGTTTTTAAATAACTTATTTGCCACAAACTTATTATAAAGATATGTAATGATTGCACCTATAATACCAAGGATTAAAAGAAGCAATCCATAACGCTTTATAACTTCGATTCTTATTGCCGCAATTCCCGCAACCACCATGATGTCAAAAAAGAAATTTGAAATACGGGTTAAAAGGAAGTTATTTAAATATTCTCTGTGAATAATCTTTTTCTTTCTAAGGAAGTTAAGAATGGTCTTAACCAAAATGCCCGATAAAACGCCAAGCAAAAAGTTAAATCCGTAAATAACCGCTTTCATTGAAGGAACCAGTCTTCCAAGGGCTCCCATTATCATGTAAGCAATTATATAAGCGCTAACCGTAAATGCCACCTGAACCGTGATTTTATCAAGGCTTTCCTGCATGGGAATTTCGTTTTCATCCTGAATGTCAGCGTATGAAATCTTCTTTTCTCCCGTTTTCTTTACACTTATCTCTCCCTTCTTTTTAAGGAGGATTAAGTGCACCACGCCTCCGATTCCGGCGCTTATAAAGCCAAGAGCCGCAATTGATAAGCCAAAGCTTTTACCTCCAAAGAAACCATGCCCAGTCTCATAAATGGTGCCGTAGTTTAGCGCCTGGCCTGTGCCCTGTCCGTATCCGAAGGGAAGCAAAAGTCCTGCTGCCTTGAAAATGTCTTTAATAAAGAATCCCACCAAAATCGTGAGCCCAAGTCCCACTATTCCTTGAAGCAAGTAAGTAGAAACCGTGGTAACACCGGTGTTAAAGATTTCTTTAGCCCTTTCCTTATTTCCCTTATCTTTGTTTTTCTTTAAAGCAGAGGCCACAAATCCAAGGGCCAATGTGTGGTAGGTAAGCACTTCCAAAGAAGCAACTCCGTCTACCCCAAACCAGGGCTCTTCAAAGAAATTGGTCCCGAATATAAGCTTGTAGATTACTGAAAAAATAAGCAGTAGTCCGCCGCCTATAACGGATGTGGGAATGAGGGAATCTCTTAAGCCTTTAATTGACCTTTTAAGGGAATGTCCGGCTAAGAGTCCGATTAAAAGTATTGCAGGAAGAAGTACACCTCCCCAAACGCTATAATCCCAAAAATTCGTCATTTTCTTTACCCGTCCTTATGTTTTTGTATCTATGAAAAATGTTTACATACTTAACCGCGTTAAAGGATTTTGAAGGTTTAAGTTGGAAAATGTCTTTGTCTTTATAAATGTTTAGCTTGTTCTTTCCAAGGACCGTAACCGCTTTAATTTCGTCAAAAGAAAATGTTTCCTCTTCATTTTCTCCTGTTTTAACTATTATTTTATCAGGGTACAAAGAAACGTTTGCGCCCTTTTTAATAAGTTCTTTTCTTTTATAAACGATTACCTTATAAAAGTCCGCCGCTTCTTGGTAAAGACATGAATCCGTTTCTTTTGTTAAATCAAGGGTGTTTACGTACTTTTCCTGAGCCTTTATCCAATCAAGCACGTACTCATATTCAAAGGGCTCATTTACACCTTCAAGTTTCTTTTTATCCGTGTATCTAATAGTCTTTTGGCATGTAAGACAACTTATTGTATCTTTGTGGCTTATAAATGTTGAAAGGCCGCATTTAGGGCAATAATAAACCGCTCTTTCCAGGTATTCCGCAGGTTTCTTTGATTTATAACTCTCTTCTGAATTTGCTTCGTTTACGTACAGTTCTTTACAGATAAGGTCGTAAAGCTCTTCTTTTGAAAGAGCATTAAACTCTTCAGGCTCAACGATTTTAGATACCTTTGCAGTAAGCTTACCTTTTCTTATGCCATCGCTCCAGCGAGGCTGCACGCCGTAGCCTCCTTCGATTTTAAAGAAAGCGATTGGAAGGTTTATTTTCTTTGCAAGGGTCACAATGGCCGAATTAATGTATGTGGTGACGCCTGAATAAGTTCTTTGACCTTCCGGTGCAATGGCTATGTTTCCGCCTTCGTTTGCAACTTTTATGCAAAGCTTTACGGCATTTAAATCTGAAGTTTGTTTTTTAATGGGAATAGGCGCAACGGCAAAGCGAAGAAGCTTTGATAAAAAGCCCATGGAAAAAATATCTTCCGTTGCAAGATAGTAAACCGGGCGCACAAAGGTAAGCCCTATAAAGAATTGATCGTATGCTGTCTGGTGATTGTAAAGAATTAAGAATTTACGCTTCTTAGCTTCCTTAAAGCGTTCAAATTTAACGTGATATTTTAGGACAGTCATCGCCCACACGATTGGATAGGCGATAGCCGATATGATAATGTGTCGTAGTTTTATCCACTTTTTTTCTTTCATAATACCCCGTTTACCTTTTATATTTTTATTTTGCCATAACCTTAGACAAAATAAAAGGTCTAATAAAATTATACCCAAAATGTGCTATTATATAGGTAGTGTAAATAATGTATAGGGAGAATTTATATGGGACATGTGATGCTGATACTTTCTGAATTATCAGTCGCTTTCGCAGCAATTCTTTTTTTGTACTTATGCTTTAAAATCCCCACAAAGGAGCAACAGCTTTTACACCTTGTAAGCACTTGCACGTTTATTTTAGCCCTTGGCGGCGCCATAACGGCAAATGCTCCTACTTCGCGTGTGGCTGAAACAGGTCTTTACATTTCTTATTTCGGCGGAGCCTATATCGGTTTTTGCTATCTATTGATTTTAACCCTACTTACCCACATTAAGATTCCAAAATTAATAGAGGTTATTATTTGCGTTGTTAACCTAGGCTTTATTATGTGCGCACTCACAAATCCCACCCATCACCTTATGTACAGAGGAATTGCCTACGCCATCATAAAGGGCGAATCCGCCACAAGATTTGTTACCTTCGGGCCTGTATTCTACGTTTATGCGGGCTGGCATGTTCTTCTTCTTTTCATAGCCTTCCACATCATACGCACCTGCAGGCTAAAGAAACCTGTCATTTATAAAAGCATGCGAAGAATAATTTATGCTTATGTATTTGCCTGCATGACAGCCTTTGGTCTCTTTGTATATTCAAACTCAATCGATGCAAGATACGATTACAGCGGCATTGTTTTCTGTATTTGCTCATATTTTCTTTTGGTAATGACCTACAGATTCAGAACTCTTCCCTTAAACCAAGGCACAAGGGATGCGGTTTTGGATACTGTTGATGACATAATCGTGGGAACGGACCACCTAAACAGATACATCTTTTCAAACAAGCATGCAAAGGATGTGTTTGACGCCCACGACTTCTTTGCATACGGAATTACCTTAACAAACATAACAGAAAAGCTTGATAAGTTTCTTTCTTTAAAAGACGGGGATTCCTATACCGAAGGCCCCAACACCTACATTTGTTCAATCGTTGACATTATGAACGGTTCTAAATCCGTAGGTAAGGTGCACTGGCTTAAAAACATTACAATGGAGCAGTCCTTTGTTGCTGAGACTATCAGGTTAAAAGAAGCCGCTGAGGCTGCAAATATTGCAAAGGGACAGTTTCTTGCCCATATGTCTCACGAAATTCGCACGCCCATTAATGCAATTTTAGGCTTAAACGAGCTAACTTTAAGAGAAGCTAAAGAAGAAAACATTTTGGATTACGCCGAAAATATAAAGATTAGCGGTGAATCCCTTCTTACAATAATTAACGACATTTTAGATTATTCAAAGCTTGAATCAGGAAAAATTCAGCTTGCACACTCCGATTACGACCTTGCCATCATGATTAAGGATTTGGTAGTTTCAACGCAAACAAGGATCGGAGAAAAAGAAATTAAGTTTAATACAATTATTGACCCTACTCTTCCCCGCATTTTAAAGGGCGATGCCGTAAGAGTAAAACAGGTTATTATGAATGTTTTATCTAACGCCGCTAAGTATACGGAAAAGGGTCACATCGATTTAAAGATTTCCTACGAGCCAAAAGATGATACTAACATCTTACTTAAGATTGCTGTAAGCGATACGGGTATCGGCATTAAGGAAGAAGACATTCCTAAGTTATTTGAGCGTTTTGAACAGCTTAAAAGAAAAGACTACGGCGCCCTTGAGGGAACCGGTCTTGGCATGAGCATCACAAAGAAGATCCTTGATATAATGGGCGGAGCTATATTGGTTGACTCTAAAGTCGGCGAGGGTTCAAGCTTTTACATGCTTATTCCTCAGGAAGTTTCAAGCCATGAAAACATCGGGGAATTCGGCAATTTAAGCATAAAGAACGCCTTTGCAAAGACCGTTAAGAGAGAACGCTTCACAGCCCCCGATGCAAAGGTTTTGGTGGTTGATGACAATAAGATAAACAGACGTCTTGCCATTGAACTTTTAAAAGAAACAAAGATGCAGTTTTTTGAAGCTGAAAGCGGTCCAAAGATGCTTGAAATGATTAAAGAAGAACACTATGATTTAATCTTACTTGACCATAGAATGCCCGAAATGAGCGGTGTTGATGCACTTGAAGCCATGCATAAAGATAACACCCACAAGTGCGTCGGTGTGCCTGTTGTGGCAATGACTGCAGATGCGGGTGCCAATGCTAAAGAATACTTTTTGGCAAGCGGCTTTACAGACTATATTTCTAAGCCCTTAAATCCGCTTTTATACGAAGAGCTTGTGCTTAAGATTCTTCCTAAAGAACTTGTAATTAAGACAAGCTAGTTATTTAAAAAGTCCTATTACAATACCGCTTAAAGCGCCTGTAATAAATAAAATAACAATTACCTTGAGTGTTTTCTTTATATCCTTTGATGCTCTTAAAAATACAAGCCAGCCGACGCCTGCGCCGGAGAGTAAGCCTGCCATTAAAGAGCCAAAGCCGATCGCTCCTTCAAGGTAAAGCTCTGTTATTACAACAGATGCCGCACAGTTAGGAATTAGACCTATAAGGCTCGCAGAAAGCGGGCCTAAAATTTTGTGATTTAAGAATAAGCCCACCAAAGTATCTTCTCCCATGAATTCTAACGTAAATCCAAGGATCAAAGAAACTATAAGTATAAATCCTGCTATTGAAAGAGTGTGCTTAAGGGCTGATGTCCAAATGCCCTTATCACAGTTACAATGATCTTTTTCACACATGCCATGAATGTTTATATGTTCATGGGCTTTTTCATTTCTAAAGAAAACTTTGTCGATTAAGAATCCCCAGATAACGCCAACCAAAAGCTTAAGCCCGATTATTGAAAGTATAAATCCTATGGGTGCTTTGCTTGAAATCATTATTGGTAACATTTCATCGGAGGTTGAAAGATATATGGCAATCAATGTGCCAAGAGATATAATCTTTCCTGCATAAAGCCCTGATGCGGAAGCGCTGAATCCGCACTGCGGAACTGCTCCCAAGGCTCCTCCGATTAAGGGGCCGAAGTTTCCTGCCCTTTGAATGGCCGTAAGGCTCTTAACCGTAAGCTTATGCTCAAGATATTCCATTGCCAGATACGTAAGATACAAAAAAGGCAAAAGTTTTGCCGTATCTATAATCGCATCCAGGCAAACGTCCACTATTAAATCTATCATTATTATTTCCTCAAAACTAACACATCAAGAAACAATTCGCTTCAGTTTCTTTGCTCCATCTTTGCAAGCTTTGCAGCCTGGTCTGCTGCAATAAGGCTATCAAGAATTTCTTCGATATCTCCGTCCAAAACGCCTTCAAGGTTGTGGGTGGTAAGACCGATTCTATGGTCTGTAACACGGCTCTGAGGGAAGTTATAGGTTCTGATCTTTTCCGATCTGTCGCCTGTACCAATCTGTGAACGGCGAAGCTCTGCTTCTTCATCGTGTTGCTTTTGAAGTTCCAAATCATAAAGCTTTGCTCTAAGTAAAGCAAAAGCCTTGTCTCTGTTTTGAAGCTGTGACTTTTCAGTCTGTGAGTAAACCACAATACCCGTGGGATAGTGAGTCAAACGAACGGCTGAGTCTGTTGTGTTGACACACTGACCACCGTTACCGGAAGCTCTCATAACGTCGATACGAATATCTTTTTCATCGATAACGATATCAACATCTTCAACTTCAGGCATAACTGCAACAGTAACTGTTGATGTGTGGATTCTTCCGCCTGATTCTGTTTCAGGCACTCTTTGTACGCGGTGTACGCCTGATTCATATTTAAGCTTTGAGTAAGCTCCGTTACCGCTAATCATAAATTCAACGTCTTTCATGCCGCCGATGCCGATTTCATCAACGTTTACAAGTTCTATCTTCCAGTGCTGCTTTTCTGCAAAATGCACATACATACGATAGATTTCTGCAGCAAAGAGGGCTGCTTCGTCTCCGCCCGCACCTGCTCTTATTTCAACGATAACGTTCTTATCATCGTTAGGGTCTTTGGGAAGAAGTAAAATCTTTAACTCTTCTTCAAGTTTTTCTACATCGTCTTTTGCGTTCTGAAGTTCTTCCTTAAGCATTTCTCTCATGTCTTCATCGGATTCTTCTTCAAGCATTGAAAGACTGTCTTCTATATCCTGCTTTGCTTTCTTGTACTTCTTATAAGCTTCTACGATAGGCGTTAAGTTTGCCTGCTCTTTCATAAGCTCTCTAAAACGCTTTGCATCGTCGGTAACACCGGGGGATGAAAGCTCCTGCATTATATCTTCGAATCTTAAAAGAAGGTTCTCTAATTTATCAAACATAATAAAATCTCCTAAATTAATCCTTGACGTAATACCCCTTTACAATTCGGTCGTTTCCGCCATAATCCTTAATTATTTCAACATTTTTGTAGCCTGCGTTTTCCATGAGGGACTTAACTTCGCTTCCCTCATCGTTTCCGATTTCGAAAGCTACAAGTGATCCTCTTTTAAGAAATTCGCCTGCCCTGTCAATAATTTTCTCATAAAAATACACTCCGCTCTCATGTCCGTTAAGGGCTATGAATGGGTCATGGTCCCTTACTTCCGGCATAAGGTTTTCAATTTCACAGGTTCTTATATAGGGTGGGTTTGAAACAAGTATATCAAACTTTCCACTAATATTTTCAAATAAATCGCTCTTAATGAAAGTCACGCCATCAATGGATAAATTCTCTGCATTTTCTTTTGCTATACTAAGGGCTTTTTCACTGATATCTGTGCCAACTCCGGTACAATCGTTTGAATAGTGAAGAAGGCTTAGAAGAATGCATCCTGAGCCAGTGCACATATCAAGGATGCTCATTCCGTCGTGTAAATCCTTTAACACTTCTTCTACAAGATTCTCGGTATCCTGTCTTGGCACCAAAACATCGGGGCTAACTTTAAATTCAAGCCCCATAAATTCCTGCTTACCTGTTATGTGCTGAAGAGGTGTGTGCTTTGACCTTAAGGCCAGGTATTCGTTATATTTTCTTTCACTCTCTTCATCCACTTCCATATCGGGACGCACAAAAAGGTCGTTCATGGAAGTGTCCATAACGGCTTCAAGCAAGAGTCTACTATCAGTCTTATAATCCGAAATATCGGCTGCCTTCAATTTAAGACAGCCGAGTTCATACAATTCTTTATATCTCATTGTTGTGTGTTTTCTTGGGTAAGATTATATTCTTCTTCCTTTAAATCAAACTTTTCTTTCAAAAAGTCTTTCCAGTCAAATACAGCTTCAACAGCGGCAATGGCAACTTCTACCATTGATTCGTCGGGCTCTTTGGTGGTTAACTTTTGAAGCAAAAGTCCGGGAGCTGAAATAGTCTTAACAATGATGTTGTTGGAACGACCTGCAAAGCGAAGAAGCTCATAAGAGATTCCTGCAATGACGGGTATAAGCAAAAGTCTGATTACAAGTCTTAACACGGGTGAATCCACTCTTATAAAGAAGAAAAGGATTACACTTATCAAGATTACAAGCAAAAGAAAACTTGTGCCGCAACGACGGTGAAGTCTTGATGATTTCATGACGTTTTCAACCGTTAAGGGCTTTCCGTGCTCGATGCAATTTATGCACTTATGCTCTGCTCCATGATATCTGTATACTCGCTTTATGTCTTTGCTTATTGAAATAAGCACTATATAAAGAACAAAAATTATAATTCTTATTACGCCTTCGATTAAAGCCGTAAGTGTGTCGTTTCTAACGTTTTTGGTGATCCAGGAAGTTAAGTAATAGGGAAGGAAAATGAAAATTCCAACCGCAAGTAAAATAGAAAGAAATGTAATAAAGCCTGTCAAAACTTTCTCGGTTTTATCTTTAAAAATCTTCTCCATTACTTTATCGAAAGCTGTTGCCTTATCGGCTTCGTCTTCATAAAATGACGCCGAATAGTTAATCGCCTTCATGCCAAGCACCAAAGAATCTATGAAATTAAATACGCCTCTTAAAAAGGGAAGGTTCTTTAAAACATTTCCCTTAGTAACACCTGTGTACTCATCAATGTCGACTTCGATTTCACCGTCGGCCTTTCTGACTGCCACTGCGTATTTATCTTTATTCTTCATCATGATACCTTCCAAAACGGCCTGTCCGCCGATTCCTGAGTATCTTCCTTTTTTCTTTGTAGCCATAACCCTCTCCTTCTTTTAATTCTACGATTTAAAGAAGAAAAGGTTGAGACCAAAATCTCAACCTTATCGTTAGTTTCTTATTACTTTACACCGTACTTCTTATTGAACTTCTCAATCTGTCCGTCGGTTCTTGCGGTCTTTGTCTGGCCTGTGTAGAATGAATGGCACTTAGAGCAAACTTCTACGTGGATTTCCTGCTTTGTTGATCCTACAACGAATGTGTTACCACAGTTGCAGGTTACTGTTGCCTGATAGTACTCAGGATGAATTCCTTCTTTCATCTTTTCACCTCATTTAAACTGTATATTAATAGTATCTCTTGTTCTCATCCACTGCTGTCATCATATAAACAGCTTTATCATTGTAGCATAGAGTTTTCCGTCGCGCAAGGGGTTATTTTTCACTTGGCAAAAAAGCCAAGAAAAGGTTTAAAAGCGCTAATGAGAGTAACACGCCTCCGATAATATCTGTGAACCAATGTACTCCGCTGAAAGCTCTGAAGACAACCGTAACGACAGCCAATACGATAGAAGCTGTACCGAAGATTGTTTTTAGTGTTTTTTGGTTCTTTAAATATCTTTCAACCATGAAGGCTGCGGAAGCAAACACGCAAAGGCTTAAGATTGTGTGGCTTGAAGGGTAAGATGCTTCAAGGCCTTCGTCCAAAATTACGGGGCGATAGTTTATAACAATCTTTTCAAATAAAACGTAGCAGGCAAGCACTACAACATAGAAGGCTGCGAGCACGTAAATGTCTTTGTCTACTTTCTTTAAGCTCTTTCTTTTAATTAACTGCAAAAGCCCTACGCATCCAAAGAAACCGCAAGTAAGTAAAGCTAAGTATCCAAGGATTTCGCTTAAGTCATAAAAGGTATCATTATAGGGAAATACATTTTTAAATGTTTCATTTATAAATGCAAATCCTACGCTTGTGCCTTCGGGACCGATGGCTGCTACGTTAACTGTTTTAATAAGGATTGTAAAAATCACAAATACAGCCAGTAAAATTAAAGCTGAAACGATATTTTTTTTGTTAGTTTTCATTACCCCTCCTCATTCAGCCTAGAAAAGCTGAATTTTATTTACCATGTGTATAAAGTCTGTATTTCCTCTGGTCTTAGAGAACATATCAAGGATTCTGTCCACGCTTTCTTCGGGCTTTAAGCCGTTAATACCTTTTCTAAGCATATTGACAGCATCGATTTCTTCCTTTGTAAGAAGCAAATCGTCTCTTCTTGTTCCTGACTTTGCAATGTCGATTGCAGGGAAGATACGCTTTTCAGAAAGCTTACGGTCAAGTACCATTTCCATGTTACCTGTTCCCTTAAATTCTTCGTATACAACGTCGTCCATCTTTGAACCTGTATCAACCAATGCTGTGGCAAGGATTGTTAAAGATCCGCCTTCACGCATGTTTCTTGCGGCACCAAAGAAACGCTTGGGCATATGCAATGCTGCAGGGTCAAGACCACCTGAGAGTGTACGTCCTGACGGGGGAACGGTTAAGTTGTAAGCTCTTGTAAGACGTGTGATTGAGTCAAGCAAAATCATTACATCTTTATGATGCTCAACAAGTCTCTTTGCACGCTCTATAACCATTTCGGAAACTCTCTTATGATGCTCAGGGAGCTCATCAAATGTTGAATAGATAACTTCTACGTTAGGTCCTTCGATAGCTTCCTTAATATCGGTAACTTCTTCGGGACGCTCGTCAATCAAAAGAATAATCATGTGAATTTCGGGATTGTTTCTTTTAACAGACTTTGCTACTTCTTTTAATAATGTAGTTTTACCGGCTTTGGGAGGAGATACAATCATACCTCTTTGGCCTTTTCCTACAGGGCTTAACAAGTCCATAACACGCATTGCAACGGTAGAACCGGGCATTTCAAGTTTGATTCTTTCATCAGGGAAAATAGGTGTTAAGTTTTCAAAGCTTATGCGGCTGGGAATTGTGTCAGGATTGTATCCGTTAACCGATTTTAATGTCATGATAGCGGAGAACTTTTCGCTTGCGGCTTTCACTCTTGTGGAGCCTTCCACGATATCACCGGTTCTTAAGCCATATTTTCTGATAATGCCGGGAGCCACGTAAACGTCATTTTCTCCGGGCAAGTAGTTTTCACATCTTATGAATCCGAAGCCGTCCGGCATAATTTCCAAAATACCTTTTGCAATAATACCGCTGTCGACGTTTCTTTCTTCGTCTTCTTTCTGTTTTCTTTCAAGATATAACTGCTTCATGTCTTCCACGCTTTTTCCGGGATTTAAAGCAGCCTGTCTTTCAAATGCTTCCTCGATTGGGTTATCGCTTGTTTTTGCTTTAACCGTGCGGGGTGCTCTGGTTTTGGGAGCCGTTTTCTTTTCTTCGTCTCCACCTTCGGAATCTTCCTCTGCGGAAACGGTTCCTGCTTCATAGTTTGCGGCAACTCTGGCCTTTTCTTCAGTTTCGTCTAAAAGAACAAGCATTTCGATTACCTGTCCTTTACTCATACTGGACGCGCCTTTAATGCCTCTGATTTTTGCTATAGCACGCAAATCGCGTATAGCGAGTGTTTCATATCTTTCTCTCATTTTTCCTCCTGTGGGTAAATGCAGGTTAACTAAGAAGTATCCGTGCTCGGATACCATCCGGTTGATGATAGTTGTTTAGAAGTTTAATGATTAACTTGAAAAACAATTTTTTTATGGTTATGATTATAATTGCCTTTTTAAAAAATGTAAAGAGTGAATTTAAGAGGTTTTTTGATGACACAAGATCCTATTACACTTTATAAGTTAATAGTGCTTTATATGCTGGACAGAGTGAATTTCCCGCTGACAAAAGCCCAGGTTGGAGACTTTATTCTTGAGAAAGAATACACCACGTTTTTAACCCTTCAGCAGGCTATTTCCGAACTTACGGATGCAGATATGGTGCGAGCTAAGTCGATTAGAAACCGCACTCATTTGGAAATCACCGAAGAAGGAAGGCAGACACTTGGTTTCTTTGAAAACAGAATCAGTTCTTCTATAAGAGAAGAAATCGATAAGTATTTTAAAGAAAACGAATACGAACTTAAAAACGAAGTGTCAGTTCTTTCAAATTACTATAAGTCAACAACCGGTGAATACGAAGCAAACATGATAATCCGTGAAAAGAACATAAACTTAGTAAATCTTACGATGTCTGTTCCAACGGAAGAATTGGCCGCATCCATTTGCGATAAATGGGAAACGGCAAATCAGGATGTTTACAATTTATTGGTAGAAAAGCTATTTTAAAAGCCCGAAAGATTTCGGGCTTTTTCTTTTACTCAAATATTTCTTCAATCAGTTTTCCATCGGTTCGGCCTAAACTTCCTCCAAGAATCTTAGCGATTGTGGGGCCTTCATCCCAAAGATGCATTTCCGACACTCTTGCACCCTTCTTTATGCCTTTTCCGAATGCAGCAAAGAAGGTTTTGTTTAATTCTTTTGTAGGAAGGCAACCATGAATGGCAAGCATTTTATGGTTCTTTGTCTCGTTGACCGATTCGGTTAAAACATCGTAATTATCAAGGAAATAGAAGCCTTCCTTACCTTCTATCATGCAAAAGCAATCAGAATCCGCTCCCATTTCTTTTGCCTCATCGGATGTGTAAATTTCTTCTATTCCAAGGGCTTCGTTTTTCTTTAATTCGTTTAAGAAATCTATGAATTCATCATAAAACTTTTCAGTATATGTTTTCTTTGGATTTAAATATACGTAGGTGGAGCCGTCGCAGGTCTTGGTGATTGCCTTATAATCCGTGACTTTTCCGTTCTTAAGTGTGATGTAACCCTTATCGACAAAAGCCTTGTTAAGATAGGTAATTGTATGGGCATCAATCTGACAGTGGTCACCAAGCACGATAACGGTTGTATCGTCCATAGGGCGCTTTTTTTCAAGCCATTTAAGGATATTTCCAAGTCTTTCATCGTGTCTGTCCAAAGCCGCGGTAATTTCTTTACCCGTAGCACCGTAGTCGTGGCGGTTTGTATCAACATCCGTAAAGTGAATAAGCATAAAATCGGGATCGTATTTATCAATCGTGTATTCTACGCTTGCGGTCACAAAATCATCCAAAGCAGGCTGTGAAATGCCTTTTCTGATGTGCCCGAATTTATTGTTTACTTCAAGTAAAAACTTAGGAGTTCCATTCTTTAAGCATAAAAGCACCTGGTTGTGATAAGGGCGGGTGCACATTACTTCCGGAATGTTGTAATCAATCTTTGCTCCTGCCATTACGGGCCAAAGAAATGCTGCGGTTTTCATGCCCTTTTCTTTAGCTATATCAACAATGGTCTTAGCCTGAATGTATTTTTCTTTGTATCTCCAGTCAGGTGTTTTGTTGTTTGGCTGAAGCTTTGTGTTTGTAACGATTCTGTGATGATCAGGCGTCATGCCCGTCACTATGGATGAATGTGCGGGATATGTAAGTGAAGGATAAACGCTTGATACGTTACCGCAAAATGCACCGTTTTCTACGATCTTTTTAAAGTTTGGCTTATTTAACAAATACTCCATATCTCTCTTTCCGACAGCGTCAAGAGATATCATAACCACCCGTCTTCTACCATTCTTTTCCATAAGGTTAATCCTCCGCTTCCTTCTTTATTCTCTTCATATGATCAATTATTTTTTGCTCGTAACCATTATATGAAGGGCGATAAAACTGAGTGCCCGTCAGCTCATATGGTAAGTACTGTTGCTTGCAATAATGGTTTTTATAATCGTGAGAATACTTATATCCGATTCCGTGGCCAAGCTTTGCACTTCCCTTGTAGTGGGCATCCTGCAAATGCGGCGGTATCGGAAGGTTTCCTTTCTCATTGACCGCTCCGGTCGCTTCTTCAATTGCCACGCAAGCGGCGTTTGATTTTGGCGCCGTTGCGATATATGTAACAGCCTGAGATAAAATAATCTGAGCTTCCGGCATTCCCACTCTTTCAACGGCTTGCGCCGCACTTGTTGCAACAACAAGCGCCATGGGATCTGCGTTTCCAACATCTTCAGATGCACAAATCATCATTCTTCTTGCAATGAAAGTTACGCTCTCTCCCGCGTAAAGCATCTTAGCTAAATAATAAACCGCTGCATCGGGGTCTGAACCTCTCATGCTTTTAATAAATGCAGAAATTGTATCGTAGTGATTGTCTCCGTCTTTATCAAATAATACGGCTCTTTTTTGAATACACTCTTCGGCGACTTGTAGCGTTATATGTATCTTTTTATCTTCACTTCTCTCAGTGGTCATAACGCCAAGTTCGATGGCGTTAAGAGCACGTCTTGCGTCTCCCCCTGCCTGATCTGCAAGGAATTCAATGGCATCGCTTTCTATCACTGCATCAAAGGAGCCAAGGCCGTTGACTTTGTCAGTCAGCGCTTTGTTTATCAGTGTTTTTATGTTTTCAAATGATAATGGCTTTAATTCAAAAATCTGAGATCTTGAAATCAAAGCTCCGTTTACTTCAAAGTAAGGATTTTCTGTTGTGGCGCCTATTAAAGTTATGGTGCCGTCTTCAACAAAGGGAAGAAGATAATCCTGCTGCCCCTTATTAAATCTATGTATTTCGTCTATAAAAAGAATGGTTTTTTTATTGTACGCGCCCCTAACTTCTTTAGCGGCAGCAACAACTTCTTCCATGTCTTTTTTGCCGGCTACTGTTGCATTAATCTGGCAAAACTCAGACTTTGTGGTGTTGGCAATGACCTTTGCAAGTGTGGTCTTGCCGGTTCCGGGAGGTCCGTAAAAGATAACGGAACTTAATTTATCTGCCTTAATAGCTCTGTAAAGAAGCTTATCCTTACCAAGGATATGCTCCTGCCCCACCACTTCATCAATAGTCTTAGGTCTTAACCTTGATGCAAGAGGGGATTCCTTTTCTTTATTCTTTTGTTCCATCATCTGAAAAATATCCATAGTTCACCTGTCAAAAAAATCTAACTATGTTGATTATTATAGCATAACACCCGCCCTAATGGGCGGGTGTTCGCAAAACAATATTCAAAGAACCATTAATAATTTAAAACCTGTCCTTCGCTTATAAAGTCAGGGTTTTTTATCTTATTTAAAGAAACAAGACTCGGTACAGAAGTTCCAAGCTTTGCTGCAACTCTGTTTAAAGTATCTCCCGATACAACTGTGTAGGTTCTGTTTGACGGTGTTGCCGTTATAGCATTTGCGCTTATCATTCCGTAATTTCCGTAAAGATATAAGGGGCCGTACCAAGGTATAGAATCATCGGCCTTAACCATGTACCCGGGAAGTGTGACATTATAATCCTTTCCTTCGTAACTGTAACTTAATACAAGTGTAAGGTTTGGATTATCCTGCAATGTCTTCATTACGTCATATGACAATGTATTTCTGTCATTCATTTCAATCGTCTGCTGTCCACCAAGCGCTATTGCTGTCGCAAGTTTTTTGCTAAGTTCATCACGCGAATTGTCGTTTGAATCGTCTTCCTCGCCCGAAAATGTCGGTGTAGATGAGGGTGTAGATGACGGTGTTGTTGATGTACCGGGAGTTGATGTAGGTGCAACAGCATGGAAATTAAAAGTACGTAAAGCATCATCATACCCATCTTTGAAAGTTCTCAGAGTAATAGAATAATCTCCTACGTCTGATATTGTCACAAATATAGATTCTATAATATATACGTGCTGACTATCCCAAGTTATACCCGGTGAAAATGAATAATCTACATTTTGATAGTTTGATCTAAGAACATTGAAATTCCAACCCTCCGAGGAGTAATGGCAAATCTCTATTTCTACAGTTTCTCCAACCGTTACATTAAACGTGGTTCCTTCATCCGGCGTAGGGGCAATATAAAAGTCAAGTGCATATGCCGAAGCCGGGTAGAGTCCGGCAATGTTAGTAAACGCTAATGCTGTAACGAGTAATAATGTGCTTAATGCAAATCTAAGACTTTTCTTTTTTCTTTTCATTCTCCATGTCCTTCCTTTTTTCAGTATTTTAAAACTCTCGATTATGCCTTTCTATGTACTTCTTTATACTCACAGTAATGACAACACCTGCCATAAAAGCTACTACCGCCGTTAGCACATATCCGCCGGCGCTTGAATCAAATAACGATGCGCCTGTATATAACGCGGGGTTATCCGAAGCGGAATATCTTGTTGTGAAAGTTCCAATCATAGTAACCAAAGATGAAAGCAACACTACACAAAGGCATCCGTTTAATGCATTTATTTTTTTATCACGAGTTTTCTTTATCTCTCGCGCTCGTATGTGAACAAGATTGATTCTCGCTTCACTACTCTTCATGGAATCTCCTTTCTTACAAGAATCGAAAAACATCCCTTTATATACTTAGACAACTTATCTTTCAAAATTCCCCCCTGAAATTAAAAAAAGTTGATCCTAAGACCAACTTTTATAGTTTTAATATGAAATTTAACGAATTGTTTTTATATAATCCCACTTAACTTAAGCCTCTTTCTAAGTACCAAAATTCCCACCATAGTTCCAACGGGAATTATGAAACCTATGTACATAGGGATTCCTGTTTGAGATACCAACACGTTGAAAATGCCGTGGAAGGTGGTGGCGGCGCACAAGAAAGCAACCGTTCCGGCAACTCTTAACCACAATCTGTTCCACAAGTGAAGTAATCCGAAAGCAACAAAGCTTGCGCAAACAACATGCATTGTGCCTGTACCAAAGCCGCGGATTGCAAGCTCTATAATGTCTTCCGAACCATTCGTCATTAGGAAGCATACATTTTCTAAGGTCGCAAATCCTATCGCTGTCATCATGCAGGCATCAAGGATGTCTGATGTTACAGTCGGTTCGAATACAAGAATGTAGAAAATTAACGGAAAGAGTTTCATGATTTCTTCCACAAATGGAGATATTTCAAGCGATGCAGAGATTACATCCGCTCCCTGTGCGGCAGCAATAAAAGTGCTTATATAAGAAGAAAACAAGCAAGAAGCCATGCCCGTAAGCATGAAAATCATCAATCGTCTTCCTCTTTCTTTTGTTACCGTTGATGCAATTAAAAGCGGCGCCGCAAGGCACATAAAGATGTTCTCGATATTATTCATATTTCACCGCCTTTTTTAAGTGCAAACGGTAATGCCAAAAAGACAGACGACATCAAAATATCAAACCAGAAATAAGGATTCATATAAGTATCGCCCTGCCAAAAGCAAGAAGCCGTCCACATAGCGTATTCCGCAAAACAGAATATGAGTATCGTTATATAAAGAAAAACGCCTTCTTTCTTCTTTTCATTCTTTGCCATGATGAGTGCGTCGACGGACACCCATATTAAAATTCCCATGAGCGTGGCCGATATGATGTTTCCGATTAAATCTCCCCATTGAAGGTAGAAAATACCCATGCCGATTGTAAAAGCAGGAACCAAGAAAAGCCAACGATTATACTTTGATTTTCGCTCCCCTCTTATTTCAACTACCAAAAGCGAAAGGAAAAGATAGCCCGCATACCAGCCTATGTACGATATATAGGAATACTCGGGAGTTTTTCCGTAAAAAAGCAAATACAACTGCCAATAAAGGTCACCGAGAAAGCAAACCGCTCCCGCAAGAGTCAAAATTGCCCACTCGCGCCTCTTTGTTGCGACAAGTCGGCTCGCCGAAAAAGCCGTGCAAAAGCCGGTTGTGACAAGCTGTATTATGTTGTCTATGCTTTCTATAACCGGCATTTTTATTCTCCCTTTTCTTCGTTATCCTGTTTATTCTTAAATTTCATGCAAAAGATGGTAAAGGAACATCCAAGCATGAACGCAAGGATTCCGACAACCACAAATTTAAGGGCGCTGTTGCCGGAGAGCATGCTCGCTCTCATGCCCTGTGCTCCCGCTTCTGCCACTGAAAAATCAGAAACGGATGCCGCACTAAAAGAAATGATTATTATTAAAGCAAGGCAACCCAAAGCAGAGGCTCCGGTTATCAGTAAAGACTGCTTTCTTTGCTTTTCTTCTTTTAATTCTTTAGCTCTACTATGTATTTTCAAAATACGTTCTTCGTCAGTACGCATTGTCTATTCCCTCCTTGGATAGCTCGGTCCTTAGACTGACCTTAGCCCGCTGCAAGAGTTTATCCACCCTTTTTACAGTTTTCTTCATAACCGAAGCGGTTTCTTTGTAACTAAGACCTTCAAAATAAATAAGGTAAAGCGCTTCTTTTAGCTCAGGGTCTATTCGCTCCATGCAGAGGTTGAGGATGTTTCTTCGCTCTTTATCCGTTATCTCGCTTTCTGTGGTAGTGCCGCTTGAAAGCGCTTCTTCCATATCGGATATGTCAAAGCATTCGTGACGAACGCTAAATTTGATTTGATTCATTGCAAGGTTGTGCGCGGTTTTATATAAATACGCCTTAAAGCCGCCCGGTTTTATTGCCGGTTTCTTTACCATGATCCTTGCAAACGCCTCTATCATTAAATCTTCCGCATCCTCCATGTTGTGAAGGATGTTGTTTAGGTAATGAACCAAGGCATCGCCGTAACGAATCGTAAGTTCATCAAAGCTTTTAGTTTCGCCCGCTATGAAGTTAGAATATAATTCGTCGTCCGTTTTTTTCATAATCTTTCTTAATTATACTAAGTAGCGATGAAAATGTCACTTAAGACTATAAAAGCCCCCGTCCTTTCGGACGAGGGCTTTTTGAGTTTGACTCCATTATTTTTTCTTACAATAGATAATGTCTCCGTCATGGCAGATTTCGATGGTGTCTCCTGCTGACAAAGTATCTGACAAAAGAAGTTTTGCAACTTCCGTTTCGATTGTCTTTTGGATGTAACGCTTTAAAGGACGGGCGCCGTATTGAGGCTCGTATGCGTTCTTTGCAATTACATTCAAAGTTTCATCGGAGACGGTTAAGCTAATCTCTCTGTCTTTAAGTCTTTCAGAAAGATCATTTATAACAAGGCGAGCGATGTTAGCCATGTTGCTCTCTGTCAAAGGCTTAAACATAACGATTTCATCAAGACGGTTTAAAAACTCAGGTCTAAATGAGCCTTTAAGTAAGCCCATTACTTCAGCTTTTGCTTCTTCGCTTATTTCGCCGTTAGACTGAATGCCTTCAAGGAGTGCGGGGGCACCGATGTTTGAAGTCATGATTAAAATCGTATTCTTAAAGTCTACGGTTCTGCCAAGTGAATCGGTGATTCGACCATCATCAAGCACCTGAAGCAAAATGTTAAATACATCGGGATGAGCTTTCTCGATTTCATCAAACAAAACTACGGAGTAAGGCTTTCTTCTTACAGCTTCCGTCAACTGTCCGCCTTCTTCGTATCCGACGTATCCGGGAGGTGCTCCCACAAGACGAGACACTGAGAATTTCTCCATGTACTCACTCATATCGATTCTTACCATATTCGAAGGATCGTCAAAGAGTGCCTGAGCCAAAGCTTTTGAAAGCTCTGTTTTACCAACACCTGTAGGGCCAAGGAACAAAAATGAACCGATTGGTCTGTTGGGATCTTTAATTCCCGCACGGGATCTTATGATGGCTTCCGTTACTTTTGTAACGGCTTCGTCTTGACCCACAACCGTTTTATGAAGTTCCTCATCAAGATGAAGAGTTTTGTTTCTCTCTGATTCTGTAAGCTTACTAAGAGGAATCTTTGTCCAACGGGAAATTATCTTAGCGATTTCTTCGTCCGTAACAGCTTCATGAACAAGCTCAAGCTCTTTCTTTTCATTATCCTTTTCAGCCTGCTCAAGCTCTTTCTTTAATTTAGGTAATTCACCGTATGATAACTCAGCGGCCTTTTCGTAGTTTCCGTCTCTGCTTGCGGCCTGAATCTGAGCGTTGGTATCTTCAATCTTTTCACGCAGTTCAGACAAGCGCTCAACCGACTTTTTCTCGTTTTCCCAACGGGTCATCATGTTGGTAAGCTCTTCTTTTTCTTCCGCAAGTTCTTTCTTTAAAGCTTCAAGCCTATCTTGGCTTAGCTTATCGGTTTCTTTTTTAAGAGCCGCCTCTTCGATTTCAAGCTGCATAACCTTACGCTTGCATTCATCGATTTCAACAGGCATTGAGTTCATCTCGGTCTTTATAAGTGCGCAGGCTTCATCCACCAAGTCGATAGCCTTATCGGGAAGAAACCTGTCGGTAATGTATCTGTGAGATAAAGCGGCAGCGCTTACAAGTGCGTTATCCAAAATCTTTACGCCGTGGAAAACTTCGTAACGCTCTTTAAGACCTCTTAAAATAGAAATTGTATCTTCAACGGTAGGTTCTTCCACGTATACAGGCTGGAAACGACGCTCAAGTGCCGCATCCTTTTCAATGTACTCTCTGTATTCATCAAGTGTGGTGGCACCGATACAATGAAGCTCTCCTCTTGCAAGCATGGGCTTTAACATGTTGCCCGCATCCAAGGCGCCGTCTGTTTTACCTGCACCCACGATTGTGTGAAGCTCATCGATAAAAAGAATGATTTCGCCGTTTGATTTCTTTACTTCTTCTAAAACGGCTTTAAGTCTTTCCTCGAATTCGCCTCTGTACTTAGCACCTGCAATCAAGGACCCTATGTCCAAAGAAAACAGTCTTTTATCCTTTAAGTTATCGGGCACGTCTTTAGCAACGATTCTTTGTGCCAAGCCTTCAACAACGGCGGTTTTACCAACACCCGGCTCGCCTATAAGCACGGGATTGTTTTTGGTTTTTCTTGAAAGAATCTGAATGATGTTTCTTATTTCAGAATCTCTTCCTATTACAGGGTCAAGCTTATTTGCCCTTGCCACTTCCACAAGGTCGCGGCCGTACTTATTTAAAGTATCGTAGGTAGCCTCGGGATTATCGCTCACCACTCTTTGATTTCCTCTTACGGTGGAAAGTGCCTTTAAAAAGCGCTCCCTGTTAAGACCGTATTCAGAAAACAAAGCCTTAATTGTTTTGCTTGGATTCTTTAATATAGAAAGAAACAAATGCTCAACAGATACGTATTCATCTCCCATAGCCTTTGCTTCGTCTTCCGCAAAGGTAAGGGCCTTATTTAAATACTGACCTATGTAAGGATTTCCGCCCTGCACCCTCGGACGCTTTTCAATTTCTTTAATTACTCTGTCCGTAAAATGCTCCGCATTTATCTCCATCTTCTCAATAAGCTTTAAAATAAGGCTGTCATCAAGCCTTAAAAGTGCCAAAAGAAGATGTTCTTCCTCTATTTCCTGATTCGAATATTCAAGCGCAATCTTTTCTGTATCCTGAAGCGCTTCATTCGATTTTTGCGTAAATTTTGTGATGTTCATATATTCACCCCCTTTAGTGAATTTCGTTTATTTCCTAACTTCAATTTTGTTATATAACTGGAATTAGCACTCGTCAAGCGAGAGTGCTAATTGTTAATCGATATTTTATATTTTTATGGTTTTATAAGAAATTGTTTTACCGTTTTACCTGTTATTTTACCTAAATACGGCCTTTCTCCCACCTAAAACTAATGATAACCAGCCGGTTTTAGTAAAAAAGTAAAACGTTTTACCGCTGATTATATTTACAAATTTCAAAAAAATGGTACAATTTTAGTAAAACTTTTTCTATAGGGGAAAAACATGTCAAAGAGGAATTTAGAATCATCAGTCACAATTAAAGATATAGCGGCTGCTTGCAATGTTTCCATCACTACCGTTTCAAATGTATTAAACGGAAAGAAAAACAAAGTAAGCGACGAGATTGCAGACAAAATAAAGAAAGAAGTGGAAAGAACAGGTTACAGGCCAAATTACCTTGCGAAAAACCTTCGCGCTATCGCTTCAAAAAACATCGGTATTATTGCTGAAGACCTTATCGTCTTCTCCGCTCCTTCTATAATTGAAGGCATCATGAACTGCTGTGAAGAGCACGGATACAACGTTGTAATAGAAAACATGCGACTTTTCGGAAGATGGTCGGGACGTTGGATGCATGATGAAGCCCTGTTTCAGTCAGCCCTCCAGCCGGTACTTTCAAAGATGGATGCCATGAACGTAGACGGAATCATTTACGTAGGCGGTCACGAGCATACAGTTAATAAATTAGAAAGCGTAAACAATCTTCCCATAGTAATGTCTTATGCTATAGCTGCAGACCAAAAGATACCTACTTTCAGACTTGACGATGTATCAGGCGGATATGATGTTACAAAATATCTTGTTTCAAAGGGTCATAAGCGAATTGGAATAATCGCCGGTGAAAAGGATAACACCCATACAATTAACCGTATTATCGGCATTCAAAAAGCCATGTTTGAAGAGGGAATCCTTTTTGATCCAAGCCTGGTTGAGTATTCAACCTGGAATAAGCAAGGCGGCTACAACGGTATGAAAGCCTTGATGGATAAAAATGTTACCGCTGTTTTTTGTATGTCTGATGCCATTGCGGCAGGTACTTATTCATTTCTAAAAGAAAACGGCCTCACCCCCGGAGAAGACATTTCAGTAATGGGATACGATAATCAGGAAATATCATCTTATTTAACTCCCGAAGTTACTACAATGGCTCTTCCCCTTGAAGAAATCGGTTATGCCGCTGCGGATAAGATAATAGAGATGGTTACTTCTCCTTACAACGCAAAAGATGAAGTCACCGACATAAGAATAAAGAGTAAGCTTATCGAGAGAAAATCGGTAAAGAGCATATAGCAATGATACCTAAGAGCAAAGAATCTTCTTTGCTCTTTTTTATTGTCCTTTGGTTAAACGTTTTTCCTTTGTCAGACAATTGAAACACTTTTTTCTGTGAAATAATGCCAATTGCCTCTGTTTCTTTTGTATAATATTGCCATATTGACGGATTAATTTGCCGTTAATATAATTAAAAACGAACAGGTAAAACGTTTTACCGTCCTTCAATCAACTTGGGGATACGGGGGATTCGTTTGTAACCTACGGTTCAAACAACACGTAACAACTAAATAGGAGGTAGTTATGAAAAAATTTTTGGCAACATTGTTGGCTTCAGCCATGGTTGTAGCAACTTTATCAGGTTGCGGACAAGCTAAGGATGAGCCCAAGGAAGTTTCTTCAACCACTGAAACTGCTGTATCTGAAACAGCAGAAACAGAATCAGGTGACGTTACTCCCGCTCAGCAGGCTATTTTAGACAGAAAAGCCGAAGCTGAAAAGAACGGTTCTTATGAAAAAGTAATCATTTCTTTCTTTGACTGGACAGGTGCTCCTGCAGGAATTGAAAGAATCAACCAGAAGTTATCAGAGTATACCGAAGAAAAGCTCGGCGTTGATGTAGAACTTCTCATCATCGATTCAGCCGCTTACAGCGACGATATCAAGCTTATGCTTTCTTCAGGCGAACAGGTAGACCTCTTCTCTACTTGCGGACCCGGATACATGACATGTGTTAACAACGGTTACACAGCAGATCTTGAAGAAGACGATCTTCTTGGTACATACGCTCCCGGACTTAAGGACGTTGTAAGAAGCGACTACTTCGATGCTTGCCGTGTTGGCGGTACTCTTTACGGTGTTCCTCCGATTAAGGATTACGCTATCCAGACAGCAGCAATCTGTATCGGTACAGAATATCTTGAAGGCGCAAACGTAGACCTTTCCAGGTTCACAAAGGATAGCCTCGGCTACTACAAGTGCTCTTGGGATGATGTTGATGAAATGTTTGCTAAGATGCATGAAGCATTCCCCGACAAGACAGTTTACTCAACTCAGGACAACATGCTTACACAGGGTAGCTGTGTAGATAACATCGGCGGTGACTACTACGGAACATTACTTGATCCCGCTAACAGCTTAAAAGTTGAAAACGTTTATGAATCAGAAGTATTCAAGACCTGGTGTGACAGATTCTACAGATGGAACCAGGCAGGCTATATTTCAGGTGACGCCATGACAGATAAGAACGGCGCTTCAGCCAGAATTAAGTCAGGCTCATACATGGCAATGATGGCTTGTGGTAAGCCCGCATATGAAAACCAGATTTCAGGTGAATGCGGACGTCCTATGACTGTTTTCGATGTAGGTGAACCCTTCATGAGTTCTTCCGCTGTCTCTTCTTTCCCTTGGTGTATAAACCAGAACTGTGAAGATAAGGTTGCTGCCATCCAGGTTCTTGAAGCCCTTTATACAGACCCTGTTGTTGCAAACTTTGTTTGCTGGGGTGAAGAAGGCGTTGAATACGTTGTAAATGCAGACACCACAATCAACTGGGGACCCGGTGTTGATTCAAACACTTCAGAATACTATCCTAACGTTCTTTGGATGATGCCCAACCAGTACGCAGCACACGTTTGGGAAGGTGACCCCATCGACGTTGGTGAACAGACAGCTATCTTCAACGATACTTGCCCTGTTAAATCAAAAGCACTTGGCTTTACATGGGACAACAGCGAATACGCAGCTGAATACACAGCATTACAGAATGCATACGAAGAGTTCTCAGGCAAGGTTATCTACGGTTTTGTAGATCCTGAAACAGGACTTAAGGAATTAAATGATGCTCTTAAAGCTGCAGGATTAGACGAGTACATGGCTGCTAAGCAGGCTGCACTTGATGCTTGGGCAAAAGAAGCAGGAATTAACTAATATTTAGAAACAATTTATCAACAAAAACGGAGCCGGTTTATGACCGGCTCCAATATTAAAAGAAGGGTTTTATACTACGATGGAGAAAGAAAAAAAGGTGGGTACCGATAAAAAAACCTTAAAAAAGCGCTTAAAGCGATACATCCCGATTTACTTTATGGCACTTCCGGGGCTTTTATATTTGTTTATTAATAACTACATGCCTCTTCCCGGACTTGTTCTTGCGTTTAAAAAATTCAATGCCAAGAAGGGAATCTTTGGCTCTGACTTTATCGGGTTTAAAAACTTTAAATATCTTTTTGCAACAAAGGATGCCTTCGTTATTACAAGAAACACAATCCTTTACAATCTGGCATTTATAGTTGTTAACACCGTTTTGGCTGTGTTTGTTGCAATAATGTTAGCGGAAATGACCTCGAAAATAAAGAAAACGTATCAATGCCTGATACTTATGCCCTTTATGATTTCCATGGTTATTGTAAGTTACCTGGTATTCGGGTTTCTTTCAAGTGATAACGGCTTTATCAATAACACACTTCTTAGAGCTCTTGGAAAAGAACCCATTAAGTGGTACATGGAAAAGAAATACTGGCCCTTTATCCTTGTGTTTGTTAACGCCTGGAAGGTAACAGGTTATAACTGTATTATTTATCTTTCAACAATTCTTGGCATCGACAGAGGAATTTATGAATCGGCTTCAATCGACGGATGCAGTAAATGGAGACAGATTACAAAGATTACTATTCCGCTTTTAAAGCCCACAATCATAATGATGACTCTCCTTGCAATAGGAAGAATCTTCTATTCCGATTTTGGTTTGTTTTATCAGGTTCCGCAAAACCAGGGCGCGCTCTTTGCCGTTACAAACACCATTGATACCTACGTTTACAGAGGCCTTTTGGAACTTGGAAACATGTCCATGTCATCGGCCGCAGGTCTTTATCAATCAATCATAGGATTCATACTTATTCTTTCTGCAAACCTTGCAGTTAAAAAGATTGAACCCGAAAGTGCATTGTTCTAGGAGGTAAAGAAATGCGAAGCGATAAAAAATTCCAGATATTTTCCCATGCGGTGCTGATTCTTTTTTCACTCTTGGCGCTGCTTCCGATGATTTTGATCCTTACGTCTTCACTTACTGACAACAATGAAATCATCGCAAACGGTTACACATATTTTCCTAAAAAATGGTCATTATATGCCTATGAGTACATTTTTAAAACCGGTAACTCAGTAGTGCATGCTTACGGCATATCCGTTGTGCTCACAATAGTCGGTACAGCCCTTGCTTTGACCATTACCACTCTTTTAGCCTATGCAATTTCCAAAAAGGGAATGCCGGGCCGCGGAGTCATAACATTTTTGGTGGTTTTCTCAATGCTCTTTAACGGAGGATTGGTGCCCACCTACATTATTTACACTAACGTTTTAGGCATTAAAAACTCTTTTCTTTCTCTCCTCATTCCGGGGCTGTTGATGAACGGCTTCAATGTAATGCTTATGAAGTCTTACTTTGTATCAAGCATTCCGGAAGAAATTCTGGATGCCGCCTACATCGACGGTGCCGGTGAAGTAAGGACGTTTTTAAGCGTAGTTACTCCTCTATCCAAGCCTATTCTCGCAACAGTCGCACTCTTTGCGGGGATAGGTTACTGGAACGACTGGATGAATGGCTACATATATATCACCAAAAGAACTGACCTTTATTCTGTTCAGAACCTCTTAAACAGAATGATGCAAAACATACAGTTTCTTTCTCAATCAAGTTCAAACATTCAGAATGCTAACGTGGGCTTAAGCGCCATTCCCATGGCTTCGGTACGTATGGCTATGGCTATGGTGGGTCTTCTCCCCATACTTGTTGTTTACCCCTTCGTGCAGAAATACTTTGTTAAGGGCATCACCCTTGGGGGCGTGAAAGGTTAATAAAATGAAGATTACTATAGATAAAAATCGAGAAGTTGGATACATAGATCCTGATATCTACGGTCATTTTAGCGAGCATTTGGGCCGTGGAATATATGAAGGTCTCTACGTTGGCGAGGAATCGGAGATTCCGAATATTGACGGTATCAGAAAAGATGTCATTTGTGCACTCAAAGAAATCTCCGTTCCGGTTCTTCGCTGGCCCGGAGGCTGCTTTGCCGATGAGTACCACTGGATGGACGGAATCGGACCAAAAGAAAACAGAAAGAAAATGGTAAACACAAACTGGGGCGGAGTTGTTGAAGACAACAGCTTTGGTACCCACGAGTTTATGAGGCTTTGCGAATTACTTGGATGCAAAGCTTACATTAACGGTAACTTAGGAACGGCTACCGTAAGAGAAATGTCAGAATGGGTAGAATACTTAACGGGCACAGGCTCAACACCCATGACTGAGCTTAGAAAGAAAAACGGACGGACGGAACCTTGGAAAGTTGACTACTTTGCGGTAGGTAATGAATCCTGGGGATGCGGCGGAAACATGCGCCCCTCCTACTACGCCGACCTCTACCGCCACTATCAGACATTTATAAGAAATTATGACCCTGAAAATCCTATAAAGAAAATCTGTGTGGGCCCCGGTACCGATGATACCGAATGGACAAAGACGGTTCTTTCTGCCTGCTATGAAGGCGCCCAGCGTGTTTTCCACGGATTCATGGATTACATCACTCTTCATCACTATGTATGGCCGGATGGATGGAACGGCAAGGGAAGCGCCACAAAGTATTCGGATGAGCTTTTCTATAAGAGCATAAAGAAAGCGCTCTACATGGAGACAATTATCAGAAAGAACGAAGCTGTTTTGGATGACTTTGATCCTGAAGAAAAGATTGCTTTGTGCGTTGATGAATGGGGTGGCTGGTACGATGTTGAAGAGGGCACCAATCCCGGTTTCTTGTATCAGCAAAGCACAATGAGAGATGCGCTTATTGCAAGCGCCACTTTCGATATCTTTAACCGCCATTGTAAGAGAGTTAAGATGGCCTGCATCGCTCAGATGGTAAACGTGCTCCAGTCCGTTATCCTTACTGAAGGAAAGAAAATGGTCAAGACTCCCACCTACTACATTTTTAAAATGTATAAGCACCATCAGGGAGCTAAGTGCCTTGATACTTATCTTTCGGATGTTAAAACAGAAGGTCCCGATGATTTTACAATTCCTAAAATCTCATCTTCTGCTTCAATAAAGGATGGAATTGTAACATTGACAGTAAGTAACTTAAGCCTCAATGAAGGCTCCGAAGTGCTTGCAGACCTTGGAGGTGATAAGGTTTCAAAGGTATTGGAAGCAAAGATTGTAACAGCAAAAGACATAAGAGCTTACAATGATTTTGATAAGGAAGAAGCCGTAACAGAAAAAGATTTTGACGGCTATGAAATAAAAGAAGGAAAGTTAAGCCTTAACCTTCCTCCTCACAGCGTTGTAATGATCAGATTCTAAAGATAAAGCTCAGGGATTATTTCCCTGAGCTTTTTGTTTGCGCTTTTGCCTGCGGTTCTGTCTGACCTATTCTAAATTCTCCTGCCAAAAACTCGTCAAGCTTTCCGTCCACTTTGTTTTCTTTTCCGTTTAAAAGAATAGTGAAGGGCTTTTCACGATTAACATTCATGGCTGCTCTGTTTGCGGCAAGCATGTATGCGTATTCTTCCGCCTGTGAATAAGACTCAAAATAAGCACATCTGTTACCCATGGTCTGATCTGAAGTGATCCAGTACTCTTCCACCAATATCAATGTGGGGTCAAGCTTACTAAGCTTAATAAACCTTTCCATGTTATCTTGTCTGACAAGCTTATATTCTTTGTTTAAAGTTGAAAGTTGCATATGATACCTTCCTTTATAAGAATGTATATTTCCAAGCCAAATTCCACTTTTAAATTCTATCACATTAATATTATCAAATTCTTACAATGTTGTCAGCAGTTCTTGCTACGATTTTCTTTCTTCTTTCTACTTCATAAATCGTTAATGCGTTCCCTGTAAAATAATGGTAATTGTATTGCAACATATTAGTCAAAAACAAGTGTTATCGAGGGAATTATGAAACAGGAAAATAGAGTTAAAAATCCTTTAAGCAAGTCCATTATCATAGGTGGTTCCATTTTCACGCTGATTTTTGTTTTGGCAATCGGAAGTTTAAGTTATCTTACTTTCAATCACCGAATGATGCAGCTTTATACAGAGCACATCACAGGTATCATGGAATTAACTTTGGCCAGAATTGATACCGATGACTTAAGAAAGTGCATAGAGACAAAAGAGCCTACCGAAGGCTTTTTTGAACTTATGAATTATCTTGATCAGTCAAGAACCTACTACAATATGGATACCTGTACCATTGTGTACCCTTACGAAGAAAACGGCGAATACAAGGTAATGCAGGTAGTTTCGGGCCTTACTCCCGCCGAAAGATACGGAAGCGATAGAAAGGAAATTCCCCTTCCGCTTTTGGGCGATGATTTGACGCCTTACCTGGCTCCGGGCTTCCCCGAGACCATATATAACGACTTTCTGACCCGCTATGACATAAAATATTCAAAAGAAAGAAACGCCTTTGGCGATAACTACTACGCAGCCAAAACCATTCGTGATGAAAACAACAAGCCCGTAGCGGTTCTTACCACAAGTGCTTCTTTAAAAGAAATAGAAAATACCGTAAGAAACTACATGATAGTGAGTACGGCCGGCATTTTGGGATTAGCGCTTCTTTTCATGTTTGTAATGATTGGTTGGCTACGAAAGCGAATCATTAATCCCTTAAGACTAATGGGTGAAGTAGCCGATGACTTTGAAAAGAAGAGTCACGACCAGAAGAACCCCGATGCCTTAATCATGGAAAATAAGTCCATTCATACAGGCGATGAAATGGAAGCTTTGGCAAACACTTTGGTTGCCATGTCCACAAACATTAAGACCTACGTAGAAGAGCTCATTCAAACCGCCATCACCATGGAAAACATGAAGGTTGAAGTTTCCCGTGCTAATGAGCTTGCGATGAGGGACTCTCTTACAGGCGTAAAGAGTAAGGCAGCTTACGACCAGCAAAGAGACAGGCTTAATTTAGATATTCAGGCAGGGGATGCGGAATTTGGCATTGCCATGATAGATATTAACTATCTAAAGAAAATCAACGATACCTACGGCCACGAAAAGGGCAATATCTACATAAAGAAAATGTGTACCATGATCTGTGATGCCTTTGCACACAGCCCCGTATTCAGAGTAGGCGGCGATGAATTTGTGGCAGTCTTAATCCACAGAGACTACGAAAACCGTGAAGAGCTTGTTCAAGTGCTTAAGGATAAAATGAACGAGCAGGCAGCTAAAGCCGACGTAGATGAATGGTTAAAACCTACAGCCGCAATCGGTATCGGAATTTACGATCCTAAGATTGACAAAGATTGCGACACCGTATTAAAACGAGCCGATGAGGCAATGTATGAAAACAAGAAGGCCATGAAGGCTTGCAGGAAGGAATAAGAAAGCAATATATAAAGGGACACCAAATGGTGTCCCTTTTTCTACGTAATTCTAAAGTGTCCTCACAATCTCTGGCAGTTCAAATGTGTCCCTGCCGATATTTATTGCCACAGACATATTAAGCCCGGAAGGCTTCCTGTCATTCACCACTATTCTTTCACCCATAGGCATGTTGAAAAGAATCTGATTATATCTGATTTCGTGCTCTTTCAAAAACTTAAGAGTAAGTTCTTTATACTCATCTGTGCGGGATGTTAATAGAAGAACAAAATCCTCTTCAGGGATGCTTTCCAAATACTCCTTTGCGCCGGGAAGTAAAGTATCAATTCCGTCAGTCTTATATCCATTGTGCTTAACAATAGTCCCGTCTATGTCAAAAATCCAAGTTTTCGGAAGTGTTGATAATATCATCTTTTCCATTTATAGCCCTCACAAACAGCAATGTTTTCAAAGCCGTCAATCGAATACATGTCGATTGCTTTCCATTTCGTGTCACAATAATTATAATCCGGATAAATCGCCATTTTCTTACACTTAGCGTATCTTACGACATCGCATAATCCACTTCGAATTCCAATGAAAGTACCCGCTCTCTCCAATATGGATCTCATTTCATTTAGCTTAGCGCTCAAGCCTTCTGTTCGCGGCAAAGGTTTTTCGTTTCCGACTACATTTGTGTAAATCTTATATCCTCTGCTGCCGTAATCATTAATTATATCCGTCCAAATCTGTTCATCAATCGGCGCTACTGATTTTGCATACGGCGATAAAATCACAGTCTTTCCTTCCGGAATTAAATCTAGCTTTTCATATTTTTCCCAACAAGTCGGTTCAATCGGTTTTGTTTCTTTTGGAAGTCCATAAACTCCGCACTTATACACGGTTTCCAGAGGAATTAACTTCTTATATAGTGCCTTGTGTAAATTCACTATATAGGGCCTATCATGATGCGCTATAAAACAAGATTCATCTTGAGTATAGATAACCGCCTGTATTGTAGCCTCAAGTTTCTTTTGTTCCATTACCTCGACATATTCTGCACCATAAATCACGGCTACGTCGGCGCAGGCCTTTGATGGTGTGAATACAGCGTATTCTTTATACCCTCTTGACTTTAAAAATGCAGGAAGAAACGACATAGCAAAGCATATGTCGCCTAAAGCATTATGTGGGCAAAATACGAGGAAAGCACCTTTGTATTTTGTCTTTAGACCGTTTAACAATTCCTTGCCGTGTTCAAGACGCTGCTGTTTACGATTAATTGTTTCTTCGGACAAAGAATACTCAGCAAAAGTGTTGTAGTCAGCAAGTTTTATGATTTCTCCTTTAAAGCCAAGGTTTCTTAACTGCGCATTCATGGCCTCATAAAACCTTGTCACGATAAGTACCATCGCCTTTTTACCATCAGCCTTTAAAATGCTTTCAGGCGAAAGCACGGGAATACCTTTATAGTCTTTTCCCTGTTTCTCGGCGCTGTTGTCTAGAATAGAAACAGGCGACACACCCATATCCAGCAATAAATCTGCCAGAGCGAGGGTTGCTTCGCAATGCCCAAAGAGATACACTTGTGCTCCACAAATCTTCAATTCATACTTCGCGAGATTTTCAATCATTTCCTCGTAGTAAAGCTTTTCCATTGCTTTTAACCTCGAATTGAATCAAGAAATTCCTCTTCTGAGAGGACACCTGTCTTAACATAGTTATATAGAGTACCATAATTACTCTCTTTTGAAACATAGATTACTCTGTCAGAGAATTCATACGTTCGATATAAATCCACGATTTCTTCAGACTGTCCTTCTTGTGCATAAACCACCTTCTCATTTTCTAGTTTCAATTGAGACAGCCGTTTCAACAGTGTGACATCTACAATTACTATTTTTTCGTATTCTTGTAGCCATTGTTGTAATTGCTTTGCATCTATCTTCATTCTATTGATTCCACTCCATGCATTCTCTTAACTCATCTCTGTCAAGTAATGGATCCATGTCTTGTAGAGGCCTACTTTCCATCTGACCAAACTCATTCATGAAATTGCTTTGCTTAGGTAATACTTTCTGCATAATGTCCGTCTTAACTCTACAAACGACTGGCCCTTCATAATTCAAGACTTCATTTACTTGCTGACGAAGATTATGTTCGCTTTCAATATCAACTCCACGAATTCCAAATGCTTCGGCAATTTGCCTCATGTTAGGTAGCGACAATCCCGATTCTTGCGTACATCCTGTCAAATGTCCTTTGAAATTTCCATTCTGTGAATGCCAAATCATGCTGTAACCTTGATTGTCTGCAACGAAAATTTTAACAGGAAGATTCAAACGCTTGATTACCTCTAGCTCCTGCATATTCATTACAACGCTTCCATCTCCTGTAACACAAATTACTCTCTTACCGTTTGATCCTATTGACGTTCCGACACATGCTGGAACATCATAACCCATTGCCGCCATACTCTTATTCAAAAAGGCTCTTTGTCCCTTCTTTAATCTGAGCGCTTTCATTCCGATATCTACCGTTGTGCCGGAGCTTGTAAACTGATAGATGTCATCCGCATTCATTTCATCAGAAAGCACATCAAACAAATGATAAATACTTACATATCCCGCTCTTGGCTCCTGCTCCGGAATCTCCACAGGGTACTTACTCCTAATTTCATTGCAATGACTAATCCATTCTGTTCGATCCTTTTTTTGAATTCTACCTTGTTCTTTTAATAGAGCTTCTATAAATGCTTTTGCATCAGAAACAACCCTCATCTGTGGATGAAGACTCTTTTTGTTCATTTCTGCTGAATCAATGTCAACCATCACATGGTAAGCATTTTTCAAATACCCTTTGAAATTATACCCCGTATTCAACAGACTTAATCTTGTTCCTATCGAAATGACAAAATCTGCATTCTGCAAAATCAGATTCGCCGAACGATGACCAACCACATTGGGGCGTCCAAAAAACATTGGGTTATCATTATCTAATAAATCTACCCCATTCCATGAAACAAAAGCCGGGATTTGTAATATATCAACCAATTCTTGCGCCTTGTCCGCTGCATGAGAAAGACGTACTCCATTACCCAGGACAATCGCAGGTTTTTTTGCAGCATTAAGCGCCTTTATGATTTCGTCCAGCTCATCCGAGGATACGATAGGCATTTTTTCTTCAGACTCATATCGTTTTAATGAATCAATATCCACATCTGATGCCTGAATATCCAATGGTATATCGATCCACACTGCGCCAGGTCGATCTGAAACAGCTATTTTAGCGGCTTTCTCCAACTCATATCTGACATTGTTAGCATCATTTATCTGGACAGCATATTTCGTATAAGATTTTACCATTGAAATAATATTAACTTCTTGTATTCCGAATTGGCGAATTCCCTGATTACCTACCAAATCAGCTCTTTTAGCCTGCCCCGATATAAAAATAACCGGAATGGAATCCATGTATGCCCCACACAATCCTGTAATAGCATTCGTTCCACCGGGTCCACTTGTCACCAGGCAAACCCCATATCCTTCACGTATCCTTGCGTATGATTCTGCTGCAATCGAAGCGCCTTGTTCGTGAAGCATAAAAACGCCTGTCACCTTATCGCTTTGCCCTAGCGAATTATTAAGGTGCATGGCACCTCCTCCGGTGACACAGAATACTTTATCAACACCTAGACTGGCGATAAAATCAATAACATAATCTGAAACTTTCATAAAACACCTCTAATTGTTTTAACTCCTTTTGGGCTATTTCACCTCAAATATGCTCTCTGTTACAAAAGTAATATTCATCTTTCCAATCACAGAGTCATAAAAGTCACGATATATTTCCTTTATTTCTTCATTTAACTCATCCCATTTATTATCAGGATTTAATGTCGGCAAGGACTCATCTGCATAGCTTTCATTGTAATGATGTTTGAAGCCATCAAAGCCTGCTATATAGACATCTTTCACATTCAACTTGTACATTAAACGTAAGCAAAGAATAACTGCGTTATCAAAGTGATTCCACCCTCGTTTAATTACAAGATTATAGTTTATAATTTTCTCATTACCCGAAACATCAGTCTTGATATTAGAAAGCAGAATCTTGTTTAACTTTTCAAACTGCTCAGGATACGCCGTTTTTGCATATGTATATCTAGCTTTGTTTGTAAAGAAAATGTAGTCACAATCATATCCCTTATTGATAGCATTGACCGCAATAGTGATTGGATTCTCCGAATTGATAAACTCTTTTATTTCTTTTTGATTTGTTATCGTTGATTTTCCAGGTGCTAATAATAAGATTTTTCTTCCCGCAAACGCTCCGGCCAATTGTTTTAATGAATTCGAATCATCTACAAGTCGGTCCTGGTTTTCAAGATATTTTTCTTCCAATAAATCGTAGTCATATTTTCTTCGTTCATCTGTAGAAAGCGATTCAATGATTGTTCGCAAATCTCTAGAATTAGTTCGATGATTTTTCAAGAGATATGCGATGTTATTGACGTGACACTGATACATTCCTGCTATAAAGTACGGAGTAGAATATCCCCAAGAAAACTTTTCTTGATACTTTTGCATATAAATATCTATCGCATCCATAATAGCATTCATATCATAATTTCCATGCTGGTTGCGATTGATATAATTGGCTAATAATTCTGTCGTTGTATTTCCAGCCCCACGTCCCATTCCACACAAAGTTGCATCAACAATTACATCTCGCTTTTCTTTCAATTTTTCGATAAAATAAATCGACAAAGCGAATGCAAGCTGTTGGTTATTATGTGCATGAAAACCAATAGCAATTTTCTTTGATAAAGTCTTATCCAACACGTTTACTATCTTCTCTAAATCTTCAAAATACATTGCCCCAAAAGTATCAACAACAGAAAGAGAACACGGTTCAAAATCGTTCATCGCCATCGCAAGTTCATGCAATTCCTGCTCCGAATATGCCAATGTATTGGCAGCCTGAAATAAAACCTTATAACCCTTCTCACGAATTCTTTTTCCTATGGCAATGCCTTCTTTGTGCCTACCATGAGGGAACACAACTCGTATAGCATCAACTGATTTTCCATCATATTGCGGAAGATTTTCCACATTATAACGATCCCAATCAATCATTACACAATATAATATGTCCTTATTTTTCCCTTCAAGATATGGTTCTACGTCCGCCGGAACATGATAAAAAGAACTACCGGAATGGCATTCGCTATCTTTAAGCCAACCGCATTCAATTATATCTGCATGTGCTTTTTGCATCTGAGTGATTATTCCTCGTATGGAGGATTCACCAAATTCCGAGTTTGTAACATATGCTCCGTCTCTTAATGTGCAATCAAGAATCTTAATGCTCATATTCTTTCCTTCTCTAGGTTTTTAAATATCTCTTGCTTTTAACGAGTTTAATAGCACCTTCAGCGATAATGCTCCTTCGTAATTAATATTTCCCTGCCTTGCATTTTCACGCAACATTCTCTTCCAAAACATATTCTCAATCGGATTATCACTTACATTTATGCAAAATGACTCTTCTGTATTATTCTTCAAATCTAAAACGTGCCAATCAAACGACCAGCCATCTATCAAAATTAGCTTATCTCCGCTAACAAATGGTTCCATAAAACTATACCCTGATAAATGAACTGCCTCAGATTCATCATACTCTTTCCATACCCTAAAACAGTTTGAATCTGAATCCAATCGATATATTATTCTCTCATGTTGTATCGGGACAAGAAATACGCCATAGGATGTCAGGATTGGCGGGTAGAAAACATGCGAATCTCCATTTTCAGATTCAACATAAAGCTCTTTTTTAGCTCCATTAGCAATATTACATATAATATTGCTGTTTTCTCCTACTCCGGTTAGCCACAAGCCACTGTTATCATCTCCTGACAGACCGTACATACCATCCTTATATGGTATATTCACTTGTTGCAAATCCGTGGCATTTGTAGTCAAATCCAGAAAAAGGAACCCTGGGACGCAAGCCAATGGGAGAATAGCCTTTCCTTCAGAAACATAGTGCCCTATTGAGATATAACCCCAATAGTCTTTCTCCACCATTCTCTCAAAGTTGTCAATCCAATCATCAATTACTATCGTTTCTAATGTATTGCAATTAATTCTTACTATACCGGGGTACGAAACGCCTAGAAGATAAAAAAACTCTCCATGTGAAAAACCTGAGCAAAATTTAGCTTCATCAGGTTTAAATCGAAAATCCGAAACACATCTTGGGGTGGGTATCTTTATATATTTCAAATCGTGCATCTTCACATTATAAAGAATAATATCTTCTGCAACTCTTGGTACAAACAGTATCCAATCGTTGTTCGCCAAAACCAAATGATACAGTTGTTTGTTGCACTCCATATAATTATTACAATTTATAGGTATAAGTTCTTGCTTGTTTTGGGTAACGTCATAAACACAAAAGTAATCTCTTGCATAAGCAAAAAAGAATACTTTTTCGTCTATCGGCAGGCAACTAAACCCCGCGATTCTACTAATATACTCCATAATTTATCGCCTCATTCTATTTACGGAAAAGACTCCTCAAAACTAATCCGTCATTACTGATTCTTACATCAACCAGTTCAACCGCAAACTGTTTTGCCAATTCTCGAAAAGTCTTCTCACTAAAAAAATTAATGTGCTCACAAAACCTAACATATTCTAGATCCACACACCATCTTTCATTTGGCACTTCAATATATAAGTAGCCACCTTCTTTTAAAAGTTTTATCAAATTAGCGAAGTACCCTCTTATATCCGAAACATGCTCCATGACCTGATTACACATTATTAAATCTGGCAAGTAGCTACTCAGTTCAGAGTAGTCTGAAACTAATTTTATTCCCTCACATACATCCGGCTTTGAGATTTCGTAAACAATCCTCTGCTTATCTTCCCATTCATCCGGAAAAAGTTGACCTTTATCTCCACCGAAATCTAGAATTGTATGCCAATTGCTTGTATCCTTAATGAAGTTCGTAATATAGTCGTATATACCTTTCTTCCTCTGCATAATCACACTTGAGTCCGAAAGCCATTCATTATATTCAGCCGTATAGCTCGGTTCATACTTCTGTCGTTGCTCTTGATATTCTCTATTCCTATAGCCTGTATAAAGACGAGCCATTTCTTCATCATCAGGTCGATATTCCGAGTAATATACCCTGCATTTACTGCAATGGACAATTGCGGTTTCAACCCTGTTCCCAGCAAACATTCTCGCCTCAATGAACGGAAGAAAAGCTCCGCCTGCTTTAATAGTATGCTTTTCACCACAAACAATGCATTTTTCACCTTCCCGCCAATTCCCTAATGTATATATATTATTCTCCGGTACAACTTCAGAAAGGAAATCTAGAACATCCATCCACTTATTCTGAGTAACCAAAATGTTGACATTCTCACCAAGAATATCTTTCAATTCCACAATCGGAAGACCATGTAACTCCTTCTGGGCAGAATAGGCACGAATAAATCCTTCTATTGGAATACTATTTGCATTTAAAACATCATAATAGAAATCAGCGTTATACCCATCACCATATATGTAGTTATTTGCCTGTAACAAATCAGTTCTATTTAACCAAATATTCTTCAATTTAGAATCCTCTTTATCTAATCTTTCCTATATACCAACTTGCACTTCGATATCCCATGTCGTATGCGAAATCACCCTCAAAAAGGCCATCTCGGAAGAATTTGCAACGCAAGCGTACAAGTTGTGGCTTAATGCGTTCATAATTCTCATCTTGCATAGCGATTACAAATCCGATATTGTTCAAATCTTCTGCCAATTCATCAAACTCATAAACGGGATGTCCACAATAAGTGTTCTCATCATCCGCCCTCTTCGAACAGCAAAATCCGTCATATGGAATATTGTGCTCGTCTAAATACTTTCCATAGCGAAATCCGCCTGCAGATGTTCCATATATTATTATTCTGGGACGGGAATTCAAAAACCTATTAAATCTCGCTTTTCTATAGCTCACTAATATTTTCGTTACCAGGCTTGCTCTTTTGCGCGGCATCAATGAAATCAGCCTGATTATCCACTTAGGCGTAGTTGTGACTTGATTCCAATATACCTCGTATTTCTTATAGGTCTTGTAGTCGAATATGCCTTCTTCGCGGTACTTCCTAAAATCGCGGAAATCATGTAGATACATCGTTGAAATAAATTTCAGAGCTATCTCTCTTTTGTTATGGAACGAATCCGGCAAACAATTAACCGCATTCACCCAACTTTCACAGCAAATGCGAAACATATCATTTCGCCAGTTAGAGGCCTTTTTGAGCATTGAATCTCTCAATTCAGATCCAAAAAAAGGAATAAAGAGTGCCCTCATTTTTTCAAGTTCACTCAACCTAATAAAGTAGAAAATCTCATTACCAAATGCTTGAACATTATAATCATAAAACAGGTATTTGTATTTATCCCAGTCAATGCCATCCAACATGGTCTTCTTGTTAACAATGGCATTTCCATATCTTCCAACATTATATAAACAAGTCCACAGGTAATCCTCTGGGTTAGTAAAAACACGCAAACCATTGTGGTCATAATCTTGTTTCTGAGGAGTAATGTTTACCATGTCGTATTCTGGAAGAAGATTCGTCATTAAAATGTGTAATGAATCAGGCTGAATCTGTAGCGAGTCATTTGAAAGCCACACAAAGTCATAATCTTTTTTTAAGCCATAACACTGATAAATAAGGCAAGTTTTTTCATCTCCCCCTAATTTAGCCGGAAACCTCAGATAATAAAGATGCTCCTTTTCCGGCCACTCATTAATCAATCTTTCAGTATCATCACTTTCACTCGAATCATAATAATATACGTCGATTCCCTCTTTAAAATAATAAGAGGAACACTTGGTCAAGAACTCCTTGATTACTTCATAACGCTCATACGTTGGGATACATAACGCAACTTTACTTTTCATAAAAACATCCTATTCTATATACGCATACAATACTGTCTCAGACAATCTTTGAGAATAATGCCTTACAGCGATTCTATAATCACTGCATATTTCTTTTATCAATAATGGAATTTGATAGAAATCAACTGAATTATGATATATGCATATTGCCAGTTTCGGTCTCCATTTTCTTATACTATTCTTTGCGCCAAGCAACATTTGATACTCATAACTCTCAATGTCGGCTTTAAGAAAATCGAATCGTTCAGTAAAATAATCATCTACTGAAATGCAATCAATCAAATCGTTGCCTTCTTTCTCGTCAACAACATCAAGAACTTTGGAACTAAGTCCATTATTTGCTCCATAGCGTTCAATATAAGATTTTTTGCTTTTCTCACCTACAGCACAAACACGAAGAGCCACCTTGTTGTCGCCAAGGTTCCATTCCTTTTTTAAACGTTCTACTCTATATTCCATTGCTTGAGCATTTCCTGGATCCGGCTCAAATGCAATGTATTTTTCTATTTGACCATCTGTTTTCCATAGATACTGTTCAAATGAATCGCCCACATATGCTCCACAATCTACAACTACATCATGTGTTTCGGCGGTTACAAAATCTCGAAACGAGAAATACTGACCTTCATCCATGTACTTCTCATCCGGATATCTTCCTTCAATTCTGCAGTGCAACAGTTCGGCATATATCTCTTTGGATTTTTCATCCTCAAGCATGTCATAAACTTTCAAAACTTCTTCGCGATGCCCCTTAAGTATATAACTTTCAACATGACGCCATTTAACGCCCATCTCATCCAGCTTAGAAGAAATTTGCATGATATATTTGGGTTGTGGCGTGGATATTAACACAAGCACACCCTCTTCGTTTTTTAGTTCTTCAGGCGAAAAAACTCGTAATCCAAATGCATGGCTTCCTTCCGTTGCTTTGCTGTCAACATAACCGCAAATGCAAAAGCCCTCTTCTTCCAAACGTCGAAATCCTTCCTGATACAATGCTGTTGTATTTCCTGTTCCCCATACAAAAATACGATATTTTGTCAGGTCTTCTTTTTCTGTCAGTAATTTTTCCAATTCCTGTCGCATCATGCCTTTCACGTTGCCTTTCTACTTAATTTGTGATTCAAATCTGCATATTCATTCTAACAGTGAAGTTATTATTACCTTGTGATTGATCTTAGCTAGTGAAGACTTAATACTTTCAACATTTTGTGCTGCCACTGCTATGATAATCAAAGCATCATCTTTCTCTAATGCCTCGTGTGCCTCTAACACAAGATGCTCACCTATTCTTTCAGGGTTTCCCTCCGATTTTGATACTAGAAATCCATCAAACTCAATGTTTTTTTCGGAAATATATCTAGAAAATTCTGAAGCATGCCTTCCTGCTCCAAAAATATATATCTTTAAGCCTCTTTCAGCGGCTTCATCTATCATCTGAATAACGTTTCCAATATACTTATGTTCGGCCTTTTTTAATGTTAGGGTTGCTACTCCTTTAAATTCATCTTTCCTATTTGGATAAACTAACTCAATCCATTTTTTGAATCTCCAATATGCCCAAAGGCCATATCGTCTTTGCGCTTTTAGCGATAGTAATTGAGTTGTTGAAATAAACAAAGAATCTTGGCTACGAACAATTGCCTCTTTACGATAAAAAGATGGCAATCGATATATTGTTGTTCCCCAACATTCCAAGCATATTCTAAGCAGTTCATTGCTCCATGCTACCGGTTGAAAACGCATAAAATCATAGAACTGATCACGTGCAAAAGAAATTGTTTCTACTCTCGGATTATCCATCTCTGCCAATCGTTCAAAGTACAAACCTACATGCGAATTATTTATTGTTTTCTTGTTAAGCCACTTCTTCTTATTATTATTCCAATCAACTCCATTGAGAAAGGAATCAGTTCTCAATATAGCTGTGCCAAATCTTGTAAGCATCCATGCACTTTTAACAGCAAACTCATTTAAATCTGTTTCATCAGTAAAAGCACATTTTTCACCCATCATATCTAGATAATAAAAATCAGCCTGCTTATCTAACGAGTCGAGTATATGCAGCGCTGCCAAACGCGTAAAAACCATGTGATCCTGTATAATCCACACATATTCGTATTTTCCTCGAGCTTCTTTTTCACAGATATCAAAATACTTCTTATTTGAGGGGATTCGCTCACTTACTCTTTCATATTTTAAGTTCGAATATTGAGATTTATACTGCTTTACAATATTGCAGGTCTCATTATCGGGACTTGAATCGTAGATACAAATATCAATATTTAATTCACTTAGAAAGCCTAATTCCTCAGATAGCACTCTTTGAATTGCATATGAGCGTTTCAATGTAGGAATATAAATCACAATTTTATGATTTAGCATACCGATTCTCTCTCAAATAGTTACTGATTATTTTTCTCCCAGCTTGGTGAAAATTCCTCTCCTATCTGGATAAACGATTCTCTCTTGTTCCAATTACAATGAGACGATTGATAACAACGCTGACACGGCAAGTCCATCTTAAGCTCATCGTTTACGATTCTTCTATAATTTTGATACTCTGGAGAATTCCAAATACTCATGAAGTCTTTCTCTCTATCATACTTAAAGAACTTTACCGGAGTAGACATACACGGGCGAACATAACCGTCTGAACCAAGGAAGAAATCCCTCCACGACACGAAACAATCTTTGTGTTTTTGATTTCCCGCAATATCTTCTCCCGGAATGTGCGGCAACTTCAAAATCACACCGCATTCTTCGCCTACTTCAACAGCTTTCGCAAAGATTTCACTAACCAATGATTCCGAACCCCATAAACTCTCGTGTAACAAATCGCTCGAGAATACAGTTAAAAAAACTACCTTAACTTCTTCGATTCCAATTTCTGCTGCCAGACGAACCAAATCAGGAAGTTCTTGGATATTTGATTTCATTGCGCAGAACACAAAGTTTATCCATGGATACTTTAATCCGTTTGCTTTCTTAATTTGAACAATCTCTTTTAGATTTTCAGTAATGAAATTAATATCCGATCCACGACGAATTCGACTATTTGTCTCATCTGTTGCTCCGTCTAAACTAACCGCAAAAACGTCAACCTTACTATCAAATATCCCTTTTTGAATCTTCTTCAAATTCATCCCGTTAGTGCAAAAGTATTTTCTCGCATCATGTTTATCTATGATTTGTAACATCTCATTGAAGCTAGGATGAATGGTTGGCTCGCCCCACCCCATCAAGGTCACTTCCTCAATAGTGTCCATAAGCGGTTCAAAACTTCGAAATACATCCATGTCAAACACAGTCGGTTTAAAATCAGCTGCATTTCTTCCGCACATTACACAATTCAAATTGCATGCATTCGTCAATTCAAACACTAATCTTCTTGGATAGGATGTGAGGATTGTTTTTCCCGCTTCCAGCTCCTCTATATTTAATGAGCTGTTTTCTTTCTGCCGAGCCGATAACTCTTTACCGGAAAAAAGGTTTTTGGTTTTAGCTCTGATTATCATAATAAGCTCCTCCGCTACGATAATATTTCCTCTATCTTCTTAACCATATAATCCATCTTCTCTTTTATCATTCCCGGATAAACGCCGATCCAGAATGAACGATTCATTACATCATCAGTATTTGTCAGATTGCCGACAACACGGTACTTATCTGTTCCTCTGAGTTCATCAAAGCAGGGATGTTTCAGAAAATTCCCGCTAAAAAGCAACCTTGTTTGAATTCCGTTCTCCTCAAGATACTGCGTTATTTTATTACGACTTATGTTTGAAGATTCACGCACCGTAATCAAAAATCCAAACCAGGAAGGCTCACTGTTTGAAGCCTTCTCAGGTAATATCAATTTATCTGCAAATCGAGAAAGTTTGTCGTGCAAATACTCCCAATTTTCTTTTCTGCATCTAATAAAATCCGGCAATTTTTTCATTTGAGCAACTCCCACAGAAGCCTGCAAATCTGTTGCCTTCAAATTATATCCAAAATGGCTATAAACATATTTGTGATCATATCCATACGGCAACTCACCAAACTGACCGTCAAAACGATGACCACATAGGTTATCCTGCCCCGATGCACAACTGCATTCTCTTCCCCAATCTCTAAAAGAACAAATTGCCTTGTATAAAACAGGATTGTTGGTATAAACACAACCACCTTCACCCATAGTAATATGATGTGGCGGGTAGAAACTTGATGTTCCTATGTCCCCCCATGTACCTGTGTATTTTGTCTCTCCATTCATGCTGTATGTAGACCCAAGCGCATCACAGTTATCTTCTATCAGCCACAAATTATTCTTCTTGCAGAAATCAACCACAACCGATAAATCAAATGGATTTCCAAGAGTATGGGCAATAAAGATAGCTTTCGTCTTAGAAGATAATGCCTTCTCTAACATAGTGACATCGATATTGTATTGCGGAATGGTAACATCCACAAAAACCGGAACCGCACCATACTGGATGATTGGTGTGATTGTTGTCGGGAACCCACATGCAACTGTAATCACTTCATCCCCCGGCAAAATCCTTCTTTCTCCCAGTAAACTTGAAGTGAGCGCCATGAATGCCAACAAATTCGCCGATGAGCCACTATTTACGAGGCAAGCGTATCTAATATTTAAGAATTTGGAAAATTCCCTTTCAAACTCTTTTGTAAAGTGACCGGCTGTAAGCCAAAAATCCAGCATAGCATCTGTCAGTGCACACATATCGTCTCCATCATATACTCTTCCCGAATACGAGATTCTATCTCCCGGAGTGAATGCGTTCGATTTTTTATGGTACAAATCATAGTATTCTCGAACCATTTCCTTTATTTCAATTCTTGCAGCCTGCTCGTTTTCCCATCGTGCCATTGGGGATCCTCCAAACATATTAATCTAAAGTATTAAAGTAAGACTTTAAGCCAACTTCGAATGGCACCTCTGGTGCCCACCCTGTATCTTTTTTTATTTTATCTATACTTGGCAGAAGCGAAATGAACGGGTTTGCCCGCTTGCCAAAAATGATATTCGAAATAGAATTAAGTTCCTCTTTTGCTTGCAATACATATTCTCTTAAGGCTTTCCCATCTCCGTGCGCGATATTGTAAACCTCGCTATTATGCCCGCTTTCTCCGATTGCAATAATCGCTTTTGCCGCATCCTTCACATAAAGGTAATCCCAGTTCTGTTCACAACTGGATAAGTGCATCTCTCTATTCTGAGAAAGGTTTTCAACTAAGTCCGGAAGCATTCTTCCTTTTGGCTCATAATCTCCGTATAAGCTAAAAATGCGCCCCCATACCCATTCAATTTTCAATTGCTCAGCCCTACATTTTGTTAGATACAGTGCCGCTAATTTGCAAGCACCATATGCAGTTATCGGTGTCGAAATACTATCTTCCCTAATCTCTCCTAAGCAAATCCCATATTCTGCCTGCGACCCGATTCCGACAAAGCGTTTACAATTGCACTTAGCAGCACTCTCTAACGCCATCAATGTGCATTCGATGTTATATCTCTGTGCATCAAAATCATCTCTGCTTCCAAACCACGCCAGATGATAAAAACAGTCACAGGAAACAGGAATCATCTCCGGAAGCTTATCAAAATCACCACAGTCGCATTCAATCAAATGAAGGGAATCTTTAATCCCCTTCAAGCGTTGATTATGTTCAGAATTCGGTTTTAAAATTGCATAAACCTCATATCCCGACTCAAGAAGTGCAACCGTCAAACTGTATCCCGCAAACCCAGCTGCACCTGTCACAATAGCTTTCATCTGCTTTACTCCTAATACTGCCAGAATGTATTTATTTATCCTGCCACTTCTTCCAAGGTGCGTTTCCGGCTTTCAACATCTTCTCCAATTGCTCTTTTTCGCGGATATTATCCATGCATTGCCAAAAGCCTTTATGCAGATAACTCATGAGTTCGCCTTTATCTGCCAAACGCCCCAGTGTATCGTTCTCAAATACAGTATCGTCTCCATCTATGTAATCGAAAACTTCAGGATTTAAAACCATATATCCCGCATTAATCATGGTCCCATCCGACAGTCGTTTTTCTCTGAAGGCTCTAACTGAATTGTTTTCACCAATGTCTAAAACACCTTTAGACTGGTCCTGCTGAACTGCTGTCAATGTTGCACATTTCCCGTGCTTACCGTGAAACTCGACCAGCTTTTTTATATCAACATCACAGACTCCATCACCATAAGTCATAAGAAAAGGTTCATCTCCCACATACTTCTGGATTCTTTTTATTCGCCCACCAGTCATTGTATCCAAGCCTGTATCGACTATGGTGACCTTCCACGGTTCTATGTAAGAATCGTGAACGTGAATCTCCGGTTTTCCTGATCTATAGTCAAAAGTCACATCACTCTTGCTGATGTAATAATCATAAAACCAGTTTTTTATCATATGCTGTTTGTAACCGGCACAAATAATAAAGTCATTGAAGCCATAATAACTATATTCTTTCATGATATGCCATAGGATTGGCTTATCATCAATTTCAATCATCGGTTTAGGTTTAAACTGTGATTCTTCAGAAATTCTCGTTCCATAGCCTCCTGCCAGAATAACAACTTTCATCTTAAGCCCCTCCTAGAAATTACCTTAATTCTTTTCCACTTAGTCTTGCACCAATTCCACCACCGGGATGATTTACTTTGAAATCTTCAAGCGTTACATTAAGTCGCTTGGCAATTTCTAAAGCCATTCCCTGCAACACTATCAAGTACACAGTCGTAGAATTATTAGGAACAATATCCCACGCATCTCCCTCGCTTCGAAGATGCATAACAAATCGTTTTTCAATAATTTTAGAAGCCTTTCCATCATCATAGAATGACATCAGCCAGGTATTAGTTCCGCGCTCATTAAGATGTTGCCCTAATTCAACCGTTTCCAGAGTATTGCCACCTTTTGAAAGCAAGAAAACTATGTCGTTCTTTCCTACAATTCCCAGGTCACCGTGAATTGCCGTATTTGTATGAAGAAACCTTGCATCTATACCCAGCGAATTAAGTGTTCCCACAAATTTCTCACAGATTGGAACATTCTTTCCCAAGCCACTGGCAATAATCTTTCCGCCATTTTTGATTGTTTCAACAGACTCATTAATCATCTGTTCATAATCACCTGTTGGAATGGATTCTAGAGCCTCTCCAATTGTTTTCATCACATCTTCAAAATACTTAATCATAGTACATCCTCTAAATACCAAAGTCCGTTGTAAAACGCCCCGCATACCGAATCATAGTCCTGCCAAGCGTATGTGGTTAAAGAAAGCCAGATAACTGCATGAAGAAGCTTTATTTCATTTTCCTCAGCGCCTGTTAGTTTAAAGAAATCTTTTTCAAGTTCTTCCCAATGGTTTGATTCTATGGTGAGTTTCACGCCTTCTTCCGGCGTATCACCTATCTCAAGCAAAAATCTCTTTAGATTGAACTGATCATAATTTCCCACTATCGAATAGTAGAGCTTTCCCCAATCATATCGTTCATCGCCATAGAGCTCTGTGAAGCCAAAATACCCTCTGGGGTCAATAATCACAGGCGTATTGTCTTCCCTCACCATCAGGTTTGAGAATGTACAGTCGCCGTGTATAAAAGCAAATTCCTTGCAATTAACTTTTAGTGCATCAAGTTTTTCCTCGAGTTCTTTTGCGTGATAAAATATATTTCGGCATTTTTTGCCATTTATCTTAATATACTCATCCATTGCGAAGGGAACCAAAGCCTGAATCTTTGATAGCCGCGACATTGTTTTATTAAAGTAAGCTTCCTGTATGCTAAAAGAATCAGCTGGGCAAGCGCCACTGTTATGGACAACCTTTAAGGCATCAACCAATGTCTTTAACAGTTTTTTCTTTTCTTCATAAGAATAGTCGCAGTCATATATATTCTTGCCGTGAATAAACTCCATTTGAAGAGGTCTGGTATTGTAGATTTTAGGTAGCTCAGGAATATTTAGATTCTTAGCTTTCTCGTACCAAGCAACTTCTCTCTTTGCAAGCTTAACTCCCTGCTCATCAACAGGTTCTTTAGTGAGCACTTCGCCATCAACCGTTATCTTATTAAACGGTCTGAATTTAGGCATAGCTATCTTTTTGTACTCTTCCAAAATTCCGAACTCTCTTGTCCCCGAAAGGCCCACCATTCCAAAAGTTTTGCCCTGTTCACTCAGCCATCTCACAAGTTCTCCGCTCTCAGGCACGTCGGCCAATTTGCTCTTGTCTGTAAAAAGAAAGAAACCTGCGACGCCATACTCTGTCGATCTTTCTTCTTCAAACTTGCCATCACAGTATTTCCACCTGCAAGGAAACGTTTGAGATATCCCA
>JAEEGK010000488.1_pt1 | contig 99772 bp, 94 predicted proteins | sample 8958771 | NCBI WGS metagenome assembly JAEEGK01 (sample SAMN16246547, study PRJNA631951) | gut metagenome | biome: gut microbiome; feature: rumen; material: SC-attached | host: Bos | place: Iran: Karaj | collected 2018-10 | reverse complement strand
ATATGAAACATAACTTCCAATAGCGAAACAAGTGCTATCCAGAGCAAATAACCCTTCTTTATCGTATGCAAATCTCAAAATTGAGCCAACCCTTTTCCACACGATTTTTGGCTGATTAAAATCGTCCACATAAGCGCAGTTGCGCAGATTGTAAGGAGTATCTCCTTTATCAGCCCTCTTTGAAATCTTATCCCAGTATTTATCAAGGTGTTGCTTAACTGCAGGATAGTCGTTAATATCAATTCTTGGTTTAACGCCTTTTACACCATTATGGGTGTTGATAAGCCATAATCCAGCCCAGTCATAACCATATCGTTTTATATCCCTGCCACGCAAAATCGGTCGAATAAGTTCAGCCGTTCTGTTGCGTTCATCATCATCGGCGCAATTAGCGATAATTTCATCTCGCTTTTCTGTTGTGATGATGAACGCATCGTTATACCCCGTCTTAATACCGTAGTTAATCTGAATGTCCCAATCTTTCAGCGGGGTGCCAACGGCTTCGATTTTGCGTTTGATGCTTTGCTCTATTTCTGATAGAATCACCCAACTATCCGAGCCGGTGAAGTCACAAACAGAGTGTTGTTGCTGCACAAAAACGCTCATTTTTCAGTTTCAATCCAGTCCTTAATATAACGATCGAGAGTGTTGCGGTCAACACGACAGATTTTAGCAATCTTTCGCTTTGAAGTTTTGTTCTTCAGCAACTCCCGTATGAGCGTTTCTTTACAGTATAATTTGCGTGCTTCATGTGAGGTCTTGCGTCCTTTCGGTCGGCCAAGAACCACACCTTCGGCTTTCTTGCGGGCAAGAGCCTCACGGGTGCGCTGCGAAATTAGGTTTCGTTCAATCTCTGCCGAGAGGCCGAAAGCAAAGGCGAGCACCTTGCTCTGGATGTCCTCGCCCAGGCGGTAGTTGTCCTTGATAGTCCACACTCGACACTCCTTAGTCATGCAGATGTTCAGAATCTCCATAATCATAAAGAGATTGCGGCCGAGGCGTGAAAGCTCGGTGCAGATGATGAGGTCATCCTTGTTGACACGACGCAGCAATGCGCCGAGAGCACGCTTGCTGTAAGACTTCGTTCCACTGATTGTTTCTTCTATCCAACCGTCAATGGTCAGATTATTGCGCTCGCAGAAGTTGGTGACTTCAAACCGTTGGTTCTTCACTGTCTGCTTGTCGCTGCTCACTCTGATGTAACCATATACCATAATATTTATTGTTTTAATGTTGAACTTATTTTCTGAATTAAGTTACATTATGGTTTAAATCGTTGATTTGTGGAAATTTTTTCAAAAGTTTCATAATCTGTAAGGCAGATAATTATTATCTTTGCGTTTTAATAATGAACACTTTCAATTTTTGATACGCTGATATGACAAAGCTCGAGAAATTATATAGCATCATCGAGAACTCCCGCGATGTAGGTGTAAAATAGCTTTTTGTGCGTCGGTCCATGTATTGCAATGCCAGTGCATTGTTCAAAAAGCACAACTTTCTTCTTCACTATAAAAAACACGCAAATCTGCGTGTTTTTTTAATGTTGTTTCCACATTGAGACATCACTTATCTTCGCACCCGTACACGAACCTTAAATTAATATCCATTTTTTTATGAAGAAAGGAGATAATATGATTTCATTTTTACATACCGAGTCGCAGGCGTCGTTGATGCATTGCAAACTTGTTTGTCCCAAGCGTCCCGCCTGTCCACTGCGTCCCGTGTGTCCACCCCGTTTCGTCCGTCCCCTCCAGAATATCCGCCCCGTGCGCCTGCGGCAATTCCTGAAAAAATGTTGACCGATTCCAGCGATTCCAGTGATTCCAGTGATTCCACTGATTCCACTGATTCCACTGATTCCAGTGATTCCACTGATTCCAGCGATTCCAGTGATTCCAGTGATTCCAACCGTTTTGGTGATTCCATGCTCATTAAAATCTTAGCCCGCAGGGCAATAATATTTAGCGCATAGCGCGGCCAATCTAACTATTAAATTGTTTTTAATTGTATGACAAAAAAGAAAACTCGCTGAGAGGCAGTGGCTTTGTTGTTTTAGTTGTTTGATAAAAAAAGAGGAGTCGGCCGAAATGGCCAACTCCCCTGAGTTGTCGTTAAGGCGTCGCCTCATTACAAATTAATTAAATGATAATTTGTGGTCAATTCCTGGTAATTTGTGTGAAAAAACCGTGCGAAGCCCTAATTGTGCGTTGTGGGATTACCAGATGATGGTGCGGTCGTTCTCGTCGAGCCACATCTTGGCACCTGGCTTGATGTCGAATGCCTTGAAGAAGGTGTCGATGTTGCGCAGGGTGGCGTTAACGCGGTACTCGCCAAGTGAGTGTGGGTCGCTCTTAGTCTGCATGTAGGCAGCCTCGGGAGTGATGTTCTCGGCCCAGATGCGACCGTAGCTCAAGTAGAAGCGCTGCTCGGGGGTGAAGCCGTCAATCTTCTCACCAGCCTTAGCTTGTGGAGTCTTCATGAAGGCATCATAGGCGATGCGAAGACCGCCCTGGTCGGCGATGTTCTCACCCAGGGTGAGGTGGCCGTTGGCGTGCTCGCCGTTACCCAGGTCGATAGCGTCGAACTGCTGAGCGAGTTTCTCGGCTGCGGCATTGAAGCGCTCGGCATCCTCTTCGGTCCACCAGTCGGTGTAGTTGCCCTGATAGTCAAAGGTGCGACCCTGGTCATCAAAGCCGTGAGTCATCTCATGTCCGATTACCACACCAATGGCTCCATAGTTGGTAGCATCGTCGGCCTTTGGATCAAAGAAAGGAGCCTGGAGGATGGCTGCTGGGAACACGATTTCGTTGTTGAGTGGGTTGTAGTAGGCATTCACAGTTTGTGGTGTCATGCCCCACTCCTCGCGGTCAACGGGCTTGCCATATTTCTCGAGGTTGCGCTTGGTGCTCCACAGCGAGGCGGCCTTCATGTTGTCGTAGAGGGTCTTGCTTGGGTCGATAGTGAGCTTGCTGTAGTCTTTCCACTTGTCAGGATAGCCCACTTTCACAGTAAACGAGTTGAGCTTGACAAGGGCATTAACCTTAGTCTGGTCGCTCATCCACTCGAGGCCTGCGATGCGCTCGGCGAGGGCCTTGCGCAGGTCGCCAATGAGCTTGACCATCTTGTCCTTGCTGTCGCCAGCAAAGTATTTCTGCACGTAGAGCTGTCCCACAGCCTCGCCCATCACGCCGTTAGGAATGCTCATGCAGCGTTTCCAGCGTGCCTGGCGCTCCTTTTGTCCGCTCAGGGTGCGTCCGTAGAAGTCGAAGCTTGTTTCGCCCACCTCATCGCTCAAGTAACCACTGGCGCTCGAGATGATCATGCCAGCCACGTAGTCCTTGATTTCCTGGTCCTTGAGGTTGGTCATGAGGTTGTTGGCAACAGCCATCACCTTGGGTTGCTCAAGAATTACGGAGCTGATGTTCTTCACGCCCATGAGCTCGAAGTAGCGTGCCCAGTTGATGACAGGATAGTCGGCCTGGAGCTGGTCGATTGTGCGAATGTTGTAAAGCTTTGAGATGTCGCGTTGCTCGGCACGGGTCATGCTGGCCTCGGCAAACTTGTACTCGATGTCGTAGATGGTCTTTGTCGCGCGTTCAGCATCTTTTTTCTTGTAGCCAGCGAGCATGAACATCTTGGTCAGATATTCGCGATATTTCTGCTGGATTTTCTTGCTGTCGGCATCGGTCTTGAGATAGTAGTCACGGTCGGGCAGACTCATCGAACCGGCGCTCAGGTACATGGTGTTGATAGAACTGTTGGCAAGGTCGGCATCAACCCCAATGCCAAAGAATGGCTCGCACAAGAACATGTGTTGATAGGCGATGAACTCGGTGAGAGTAGCGCGGTTGAAGCTTGCCAGGTCGGCAAGATCTTGCTGGATGGGCTTGGTTCCCTCGGCGTTGCGGCGAACGCTGTCCATAGCAAGTGCATAGAGGTCGGTAACCTTTTGGCCGTTGCTGCCCTTGGCATGTTTCTCTTTAGCGAGGTTGTCGAAGAGCTCCTTGAGTTGGTCGCGGTTCTTCTCGGCAAGCTCGTTAAACACGCCGAAGCTTGAATACTCGGGTTTCAGTGGATTGTTCTTAATCCATCCACCACCGGCATAACGATAGAAATCGTCGCCTGGATTAACTGTGAGGTCCATGTCGGCACGGTCAAGGCCATGCTTCTCGTTCTGGGCGCTAACGCTCATCATTGGGATAGCTATAGCAGCCAGAATCATGATTTTCTTAATTGTTGTCATAATAGTTGTTTTATAATTAAGTTGAAAATTAGTTAAACTCAAATATTTGCAAAATTACTGCAAGCCGATAGAAATACAAAATGAAAAGCTAAGATTTTCATTTTTATTACCGAGGCGCAGCCTAATTTATCTAAAAGTAGTCATAATTAATGAAAAAAGTGAGATTTTTGCCGTTTTTTGTCTCCAATCAACGGTTTTCACACATTAGACGCAATAAGTGAGGAAAAAGTTTCAAAAAAAACCGATTTTTTTCAATGTGCGAAGAAAATGACGATGATTGTTTTGCAGTTCAAAAAAAATGACTATCTTTGCACCCGCAATTTCAAAAAGCGAGCATTGGCTTGCTGTGGAATTGTTGAGTTTTCTACACTCAAAGCCCGCGCCTGTGGCGAAATTGGTAGACGCGCTAGACTTAGGATCTAGTAACGCAAGTTGTGTAGGTTCGAGTCCTATCAGGCGCACCATAGAAAAAGATATCCTGCTGAAATTCAGTGGGATATCTCTTTTTGTTTTTGGGGTATTTTTTGTTGGTGTTTTACTTGGTGAGGATGTAGGCTGTCATGGGGGCGAGGGTGGCGGTGAGGATGCCTTTTTTCACTTGCAGCTGTTGGTTGGTTACTGTGTCGCGATATTTGCCGTTCTCTACGGTTACTGGTATCGTCACTGTGGCTTCCTGCTCGTCGAGGTTGATGATGACGGCGGCTTTTTTGCCTCGCTCAACAATGATTTGCTTGCCGTTGTCGCTGAAGATGATGTTCTCGGGCTGGTCGGCGTTGATGTGGCGGAACTCGTTGACGGCACGCACCACTGGGTGCTTGAATTCGTCGTTGCCTACTTTGCCAATCTCATTGTCGCCCCAGTAGTTGTCGCGTGTGCTTCCGTGGGGGCGTGAGTAGAAGAGGGGAGTGCCATGCTTGCGTGCAGTGAGGAATACCCATCCCAGACGAATGAGCTCGTCGCTCATGCCAGCCGACTCATGGGCGTTGCAATAGGTGTCGTGCGACTCTACCCAAGTTACCAGGTGGGCGGGATCGACGCTGTGGTGCCAGTTGAGCAGGTCGCCTTCCTTGGCGTTGTGCTTGTTGAGGATATTGCGCAGCACCCAGCCATAGTTGCTAGCGGTGAGATCCATATACTGGGCATAGCCTTGCTCGGGAACGTTCCTGTCTTGCAGCACCTCACCATAGATGAAGAGCTGATCGCGAGGGATTGAGAGTCGTAAGCCTTTCACCGCTTTGCGGCCTGTAGCAACATCCCAAAAGTCGTTTTCGGGCGATTTGGGGTCGCGAGGCTCGTCTGGCAGGCCAATGTGCTTGGCAGTGTCGTAGCGGAAGCCACGGGCTCCGCATGCGAGCACATCGTTCACATATTGCATGTAGTAATACTGGAAGTCGGGGTTCTCGGTGTTCACGTCGGGGAGTTTTCCCATCTCGCCAGTAGTGCATTGGTAGCGGTCGCTATAGTCGGCAATAGGCCAAAGTCCGTTGGCGTGAAACAGGTTTTGGCGCCCGTTTACTGCGCTGTCGAGTCGTGCGTTGATGTGGGTGCGGTCAATCACGGTGTGGTTGGGGAGAACGTCGACAATCACGCGCAAGCCGAGGCTGCTGGCCTTATCGCACATGGCTTTGAACTCATCGCGAGTGCCAAGTTGATAGTTTCCGATAGTCCAGTCGGTGGGCTGGTAGTGGTAGTACCACTTGCCGTTGCCAAATAGTTGTCGCCCGCCGTTGTCGCCCACGTAGCACTCGTTGATGGGCGATGTCTGCACGATTGTGAAGCCGGCATCTTTGATTTCTTGCAGATGAGCGGATATTGTGTTGAACGACCATGACCAGGCATGGAGGATAATCTCGTTGTTGCCCGCTGAATTGATGTTTTGTGCTTCCACATTGGTGGCCGATGCCAGGAACATCAGCATAGAAGCGAGGGCAAGGTGTTTGAATTTTGTGAACATAGATATTACAGGTTAAGGGAATAGATGTACATCCCATTGGTGATTATTATTGTGCAAATCTCGCTAAAAAAAATGTTCTTTGCAAGTTTTAGTGCCAATTTAGTTGAATGTGAGGAACGATTATTGCCGTGTTGCCAAAATGATTAATTGGCTACTTAATTGTCTTTGCCGTTAAATTTTCTCAATAATTTTAGTAGTTTCATACGAAATTTACAAAAAAATGCTATCTTTGTGCACATCTATATTACATACTATTCTCATGGCCTATTATTTGAGGATTATTTTTTTGTTTACTTAACTGCCTCAAAATACAATACACTATTGCTGAATAAAAAACAATAACCATAAAACCATTCATTATGTATAAAATTGAAAATCACCCTATTCTTGATCTTCCAAAAGAAGAATTCGTGGAATTCCAATTTGAAGGAAGAACCGTTCGCGGTCAAAAAGGTAAAACCATTGCTGCCGCTCTTCATCAAGCAGGATTAATTGTGCACAGCCACAGTACCACCGGGCGCAATCGCAGTCTGGAATGCGGTATTGGCAAGTGTGGCGCCTGCGAAATGCTTGTCGACGGTCAGGTGCGTCGCATCTGTATCACCAATGTTGACGGAGTGAAAGAGGTGCGCGAGATACCTAAGGACTACATGCCCGAGGGCAAAACCAGTGCAGCACGTGAGACAAAAATCTACAAGACTACAGTTGCCATCATTGGTGGCGGTCCTGCCGGACTGGCTTGCCGTGAGCAGCTCACTGCGCTGGGCATTCCCAACATAGTAGTTGACAATAACGCGACCGAGGGTGGTCAGTTCAATATGCAAACCCACCAGTTCTTCTTCTTTGAAAAGGAGCAGAAGTTTGGTGGCATGCGCGGTTTTGACATCGCTAAGACACTTGCAGGCGACAACCACGATGGCATCTTGCTCAACAACACCGTGTGGGACTTGCTCGAAGGCCGTCGCATAGCTCTGAAGAACATCGTCACCCAAGAGGTAAGCTACATCGACGCCGACCATCTGGTGGTGGCTACAGGTGCTGTGCCCTTCATGCCAGTGTTTGAGAACGACGATGTGCCTGGCGTTTACACCGCTGCTGTGTTCCAGAAGATGATGAACCAGGAGCACACCTTGCTTGGCAAGCGCGTGCTCACAGTTGGTGCCGGTAACATTGGTTACCTCACAAGCTATCAGGCAATGCAAGCTGGCGCAACCATCAAAGCCATTATCGAGGGTATGGACCACGAGGGTGGATTCCCCGTGCAGGCAAACCGTGTGCGCCGTTTGGGTATCCCCATCATGACTTCGCACGTGCTCATCCGCGCAATTCCTAACGAGGATTATACTGGTGTTACCGGTGCTGTGATTGCCGAGTGCCGCAACTTCCAACCAATTCCAGGCACCGAGCAAGTAATCGATGATATCGACATCATCAACATCTGTACTGGTCTTATTCCTGACAACCAACTGCTAGTTAAGGGCCGCTCGGTATTTGGCCGCAACGTCTATGGCGCTGGTGATGCCGTTCGCATTGGCGAGGGTACTAGTGCTGTGCTCCGTGGCAAGCAGGTAGCCTATGAGGTCGCTCAGGAGATGGGACTTCGTTTCCCCTACGAGGATTATCTCGAGGTTTCACGCCAGTATATCGACTCGCAGCAGCGTCCCGTTCGTCTGCTCGACGAGCCTCGCCTCCCCGATGAGGAGCGCATGGCTGCCAAACCCTACGTGAAGATTAACTGTCTCTATGGCTTTGCTTGCAACCCCTGTACGTTCTCATGTCCACAGGGTGCTATTAGCAAGCCAACCACATCGTCGGTGCCAATGGTTGATTACAACAAGTGTATAGGCTGTATGCAGTGTGTGAACCATTGTCCTGGCTTGGCAATTTTTGGCTACGACAAGCGCAAGAACGTAATGTTCCTGCCAGTAGAATATGAGGTAGAAGAGGGCAAAGAGGTGTTCTTGGTTGATGACAACGGAGCCAAGGTGGGCGAAGGCACCATTGAGAAAGTGCTCAAGAAGGACAATAAGACCAATGTGGCACGTGTCAAAGCCACTAAGGTTGACGACCTGAACAAGGTGAATGGCTTCATCCTTAAGGAGCGTTATCCCGAGCCACTGAACTTGCGTCCTCTCACCAATCCCGAGGAGGGCAAGGCATTCGTATGCCACTGCGAGGATGTGGATGTGAAGACACTGCTCGCCGTAGTTGGCGACCGCAAATATATCTCGGTAGACGAGCTCAAGCACACCACCCGCATGGGTATGGGTCCTTGCCGCGGCAAGCGATGCGTATCGCGCGCAAAACAGATTCTGCGTGCTCACGGCATCGAGGTGACAGGCGATAGCACACCACGTGCGCCACTCGCTAACCAGGTGACTCTGGGTGATGTCTACAATGGTGAGACCAAGGAGACCTTCATCTTTGAGCATGGCTCAGTAATTGAGAAGGCCGAGACCGAAATCCTCGTTGCTGGAGGTGGTATGGCTGGTAGTGCGGCATTCCGCTACTTTGCCGAGGCTGGCAAGCGTGTAATTCTGGTCAACTACGACCGCGGCTCGACTTGGCGCTGCATCGGTGGTGGACGCCCCGCGTTCTCTAACCCCGACATCAGCGACATCGCTATGCACAACTTGGAAATCTTCCGTGATGACCAGGAGCACTGCAACATCGACCTGAAGATGACTCGCTATGTCAACCTTGTGCACGATGATGCAACCTATCGCTCACTTGATGCTTCACGTGCTTGGAGCGAGGCCTACATGATTGATCGCAAAGACTTCACCAAGGAGATTTCACCTTACTGGAATCCCAACGATAACATCTATAGCCACGCATTGATTTCAGAGAACTGCTGGCAGGCAACTCCAGGACGCACTATCGAGTATGTGCGCACCGTGGGCAAGCAGCATGGCGGCGAAGTGCTCGAGGACTGCGAAGTTCTGCACGTGGAGAAAGCTGGCGACAAATTCCGTGTGCTAGTGCGTCGTCACGACAAGCACTACGTGGAATTCACCTGCGACCACTTTGTTAATGCCATGGGATGGGGCTCTGAGAAATTTACCGACATGCTCGGCATCGACACTCAGCTCTTCCCAGTTAAGCATCAGGCATTCATCACCCGTCGTCTGCCTAACATGGGCATCAATGGCGACTCGCTCGACATGATAATCGACCGTCGTCACTACAAGGGCTTCAATGCAGTTTATGGACAGCAGTTCCTGCACACTGGACAAATCATTGGCTGCGCTTCACCCGACTGCGACCCCTATGAGGCACGCCAGAACCTGAAGTACAATAGTGAGGCATTCCTCAAGATTGTAAGCGAGATGTTTGCTCAGTGGATTCCTAACCTTGCGCAAGTGGGCTTCCATGCCGTTTGGGCAGGCTACTACATCGAGCCACGTTACATCATCGATCCTGAGGTAGGACTCCTAACTGGTCTGCGTGGACATGGATTTATGCTCGGACAGTACCTTGCTAAGCTCTATGTGGACAAGTATCTCGGCAAGCCAGTTCCTGCCTACATGAAAGACCTCGCCATTGGCGGCAAGGGCCTAAGCGAGAACGCTTTCCAATAAAAAGATAGCCATAAGCTGAAAGTTAATAAGCCCCCGAGAGTTTTGTTTGAACTTTCGGGGGCTTCATTGATAGTTATTTTGATGTGAAAGATATTTTTTATATATTTGCAATGTGAAAAAGAGGTGTGGCTTTGGTGCCTGATTCTTTCTTTCATATTGCGATAAAAAACTTAATAACTAATTTCTAAAAAACACGTTTCATGAAAAAAGTTTTATCTCTTTTAATGATGCTTATGCTCGCTGGAGGAGCATGGGCAGCTACTTTTGACCTGGCATATCCTGGTGGAACTACCACCAATATGACAGGTGGAAATGATGCGGCACTCTTTGGTCTTGATGCAACAGCATGGTCGGTTGTTGGTGCTAAAGGAGCAAGCAACAATTTCCCCGGTCTCAACCAAGCTGGCGATATTAGGCTTTATGGCAATGCTGAAGGCGGAAATACTTTGACAGTATCATCATTAAATGGTGCAACTATCAATAGTATTACCTTTGAATTCACAGGAGCGAATTATTCAAATATCTATGTTAAAGTTGATGGTGAGACAGTGACTGCAACAGAAGGCGTTTATGAAATTGGAGCTTCTTCATTTGTAGTTGGAAACGCCAATGCTTCAACAACTCAGGTTAGAATTAAAAAGATTACCATTGATTACACTGCTGGAACGGCTCCAACTGTTGCTACTCCAATTATTCAAGGCACAACACCATTTACATCTTCTACCGAAGTGACAATGGTGTGCACAACAGCCGAGGCAACAATCTATTACACACTCGATGGAAGCGATCCTGATAACACTTCTACCGCTTATGATGGAAATCCTATTATCCTAAAGAACACAACAACTGTTAAGGCTATTGGATATAAGAATGGAGAATATTCATTAATTGCAACTAAAGAGTTTGTAAAAGAGTCGGGTCCTACTGCTGTAGCTACTGTAGCTGAGTTTAATGCTCTTGCCGATGGCACTGCTTGCACCTTTACTGGTGACTTGGTAGTAAGTGGTCAGAAGAATAGCTATCTCTATGCTCAAGATGCCACTGGTGGTATTCTGATTTATGGCAGCATAGGTCAAAGTTACAACAAGCTTGACGTTATCCCTGGTGGATGGACTGGAAAGAAGACTACTTACAATGGTGCTCCCGAGGCTGCTAACCCTGCTGGCCTTGCCGCAGCGACCACTCAAGCCGACCTCGCTCCCGAGGAGATGACACCAGCTCAGGTTACTCTTGCCAATGCATTCAAGTATGCTGTTATCCGTGGTGCTACCATAGCCGATGGTAAAGCTCATGTTGGTGATGAAAGCGTGACTATCTATGACCGCTTCGGTGTAGCCGCTCCAACCGATGGTGGTGTTTACGACATAATCGGTGTAACTGGCTATTACAACACTCCACAGTTTATGCCTCTCGAGTACGTTGCCCAGGCAGTAGATGTTGCAGCTCCAGTAATCACAGGTGAAACGCCATTCATTGGCTCTACCACTGTGACTATCACTTGCGCTACCGATGGCGCTTTGATTTACTACACTACCGATGGCACCGAGCCAACCAACCAGTCAACTGCTTACAACGCTCCATTTGAGCTCACCGAGAGTGCTACCGTTAAAGCCATTGCCTACGACACCAACAACAATGCTTCGGTAGTTGCAAGTAAAGAGTTTGTGAAGACTCCAAGCATTTCTACTGCAGCCGAGTTTGATGCTCTTCCCGATAACACAACATTCGTGTTCAATGGCAACTTGGTAGTAAGTGGTCAGAAGAATTACTATCTCTTTGCCCAGGATGCTACTGGTGGCGTGCTGATTTATGGTAATGCTGGTCAAACCTACACTAAGGGTCAAGTTATTCCCGCTGGCTTTACTGCTAAGAAGACCAACTACAATGGAACCATTGAGATGACCAACATGACTGGTATGCAAGCTGCTACCGAGACAGCCGATCTCGTTGCTCAAGAACTCACAATCAGCCAGTTTGCTGACAACCAGAACATTTATGCTGTTGTTAAGGGCGCAACCATCAGCGGCAACACACTCACAATTGGCGAGGAGACTCTTGCCATCTACAATCGCTTTGGAATCACCTTCCCAACCGATGACAAGACCTACGACGTTTATGGCGTAGCAACAATCTATAATGGAAATCCACAGTTGCTGCCTCTCGAGTTTGTTGAGGTTATTGAGAACACTATCACCTATGAGGCTGAGCAAGAAGGCGGCACAATTGCTGTGACTCTCGCCGATGGCACTCAAGTAGAGAGCGGTGTCACCAAAGTTGCTGCTGGCGCCAAGGTTACAATCACCGCTACTCCAGCCGAGGGCTATAAACTCTCTGAGCTCGTTGTTAAATGTGGCGACGAGGTAGTTGAGTTTGACAATGAGGTAACTCCTGGCCGCGCTGCCGAGACTCACACATTCACCATGCCCGAGGGCGAGGTTTCTATCGAAGCTACATTTGAGGAAGAGACTCCAACTGGCATCGAGAGCCTGAGCATGGAGAACGTTAAGAGCGTACGCTTCTACAACATTGCTGGCGTTGAGAGTGCTACTCCATTCAATGGTGTGAACATCGTGGTTCGCGAGATGAACGATGGCTCTAAGAGCGTTATCAAGGTTGTGAAATAAGAGATAAATCTTTTTCCAATAAATAAAGAGGGTGAGCCCGGGCTCACTCTTTTTTTTGTTGTTGATAAAAATCACCAAAAATAAGTGGTGTTATATTGGTGGATATTTAAAATAAATGTCTACCTTTGCAGTGTGAAAAGGCTGGTTTTAGCCTAACATGCTGAGATTTAGCCTTTTATACAAACAACAAATTAATTAACTTCTTAAACCCAAATCATTTTTTATGAAAAGAGTATTATCTCTAGTGATGATGGCTGTTCTTGCAATTGGAGCATGGGCGGCCGATGAGACTGTAGTCTTCTCGGAACAAGGCTATGCAAATGGCGCTGAAGTTACGACCTACACAGGCACCGACTTCACAGTTACTTTTAACAAAGGTACAAACAGCAACACCCCCAAGTATTACACTACTGGTGCTGCTGTTCGTGTTTATGGTGGAGGTTATTTCACTGTAGCATCTTCAACCAAAACTATTACAAATATTGAGGTTGGTTTTGGCTCTGGTGATGGAACAAATGCAATTACTACTGATGTTCAAACCTACAGTAACGGTACTTGGACAGGTAGTGCATCTTCTGTGAAATTCGCAATAGGTGGAACAAGTGGCCATCGCAGAATTGCTTCTATTGCTGTGACTTATGGCAATGCTGCAGCTGAAGTTGCCACTCCCGTGATTGCTGGTGAGACTCCATTCACCGAAAGCACTCAGGTTTCAATCACTTGTGCTACTCAAGGTGCTTCGATTTACTACACTATCGATGGCGCAACCCCTACTGCAAACTCGACATCTTACTCAGCTCCTTTCACTCTCACCGAGAGTGCTACTGTTAAGGCTATTGCCTATGATGCTAACAACAATGCCTCGTCGGTAGCCACTATGGCCTTTGAGAAAGAGGGAGTTGTTGATAATTCAGTAGCAAATGCTGCTGCAATGAACGCGCTTGCTGATAATACTGAGTTTACTTTCACAGGCAACTTGGTTGTTATTGCTCAGACAGGAAAATACCTCTATGCTCAAGATGCTACAGGTGGTGCTTACATCTATGGTGAAGGTGTTCCTACTTATGCAATGGGTGATGTGATTCCCGCAGGTTGGGGTGGTGAGAAGACTACCTTCAAAGGCGCTCCTGAGGTTCAGAACATGACCAACATGGCTGCTGCTACCGAGACAGCTGATATCGTGGCTAAAGAGATTACTCCCGCACAGGTGACACTTGACAACGTGTTCCAATATGCAGTTATCAAGGGCGCCACCGTTAGCGGAACCACAATTTCGGCCAATGGTGAGACTGTTGCTCTTTTCAACCGCTTTAATGTAAATATTCCTAGCGATGGCAACACTTATGATATCTATGGTATCACAAGCTATTTTAATAATGTCCAGTTCCTGCCACTAGATTTTGTGGCTTACGAGTTAGAGGTTCCTGCCACTCCAGTTATCACTGGTGAGACCCCATTCGTTGGTTCTACAACTGTAACTATCACTTGCGAGACCGAAGGCGTTTCGATTTACTACACTATCGACGGTACTGAGCCAAGCAACCAGTCAACCGCCTATACTGCTCCATTTGAGCTGACCGAGAGTGCTACCGTTAAGGCTTATGCCTATGACGCAACTGGTGCAGTTTCGGCTCTTGCTACCAAGGAGTTTGTAAAGAAGGTTGCTTGCGCTACAGTGACTGAGATTCTTGCACTTGACAACAACACAGAGTTCACTTTCACTGGCAGCATGACAACAATTGCTCAAGCTTTGTCGACCAATGGAAATAGCAAATACCTCTATGCACAAGATGAGGAAGGCGTTGGTATGCTTCTCTTTAATGCTCCAGTAGACTACAGCAAGGGCGATGTTATCCCCGCTGGCTGGGCAGGAAAGATTACTACTTACAAGGGCGCTCCTGAGGTCACTTCAATTAGTGGCATGCAGGCCGCTACTGAGACTGCTGAGCTCACCGCTGCCGAGATGACTCCAGCTGAGGTTACTGTAGATCCTTACAACTTGTTCCACTATGCTGTTATTAAGGGCGCTTCTTTAGGCGAGAATGGCGCTATCGTTGCTGGCGAGGAGAGCGTTGCAGGTTACTACGACCGCTTCAGTGTTTATTTCCCAGAAGATTATGAGGGCAAGACCTACGATGTTTATGGTATTCCAAGCTGGTACAATAATGCACAGTTCATGCCTCTCGAGATTGTAGAGGTTCAACAAGTTGTTGAGAACACTATCACCTATGAGGCAGAGCAGGAAGGCGGCACAATTGCTGTTGCCCTTGCCGATGGCACTCAGGTAGAGAGCGGTGTCACCAAAGTTGCTGCTGGCGCCAAGGTTACAATCACTGCTACTCCTGCCGAGGGGTATAAGCTCTCAGAGCTCGTTGTTAAATGTGGCGACGAGGTTATTGATTTTGACAATGAGACAACTACTGGTCGCGCTGCCGAGACTCACACATTCACCATGCCCGAGGGCGAGGTTTCTATCGAAGCTACATTTGAGGAAGAGACTCCAACTGGCATCGAGAACCTGAGCATGGAGAACGTTAAGAGCGTACGCTTCTACAACGCTGCTGGCGTTGAGAGCACAACTCCATTCAATGGCGTGAACATTGTAGTTCGCGAGATGACCGACGGCTCTAAGAGCGTTATCAAGGTTGTGAAATAAGAGATAAATCTTTCATAAATTAAAGAGTGCCTGGTGCAATCGCACCAGGCATTCTTTTTTTTATTGCAAATGGGTGTTATGATACTTTAGAGTTAGTGTGCTCGATTATTGCCCACATGGTGTGTAATTTTGCATTGTCAACAGTGATAAACAAAATTATAACTAAACATAAAAACTTACAGCTATGAATGACATTGACACTATCAATCCATGTGCTTTGCACGACAACGAAATCCCACATGTCAATCCACGCGTGAACAGTGCTTTCAACATTTTGGGCATTATGTTCCTCGTGAGTTTCCTGGCCTATGTGGCTATGCATTGCCTGTAATAAAACAAATTGAGGTATAAACCGCAGCAACTATCAAGGAATTAAAAAGGAGCAGGATTCACAAATCCTGCTCCTTTAAGTTCTATTTGCTTGGCAATTATCGTGTCATGCGTTTCTTGCCTTTAGCTTTGCCTTTGCTTGTAGATGCCTTTTTTGATTCGGTTGCGGTGCTGCTGCCCTTTGCCTGCTTGAGGCCCATCTTGATGTTTTTGATGAGTGCCTCGCTTGAGTAGGTTGCGCCAGTAGCAACATCGGCGTTGAGCTTAAGGGCCTCATCTACGGTCTTACCAACAAACTGGCTGAAAACCTTTTGTTTTGCCTTGTTGAAATAGGCGGGTGTCTCCTTGTTGTCAAGAGCAGTAATGCTAGTGATGCGACCATTGCTGATGCTGATGCTCACGGGTGTTGGACCTTGATAACCTATCACTTTTTTTGCGATTTCGCCAGTCATGATGACTTGTGGCGCGTTACTCTTAACAGTCTTGGCATTGACAGTGAAGAACGAGAAGAACGCTGCTGCCAGTGCTATAAGAATGCTAATAGCTGTAAAACTTGTCTGTTTCATATTGTCTTGAATTTTGTTTTTTATTTTGACTGCAAACATAATGAAAAATTTAAAGCCATAGTTCCCCTGGAGCGAGTTTTTTAACATTTTTATCGAAAAATATGGTGGAAAAACTGATTTTTACTTTTTTTATATCATTCTTTGTGCTACCTTTGTTTTTTGTTAGAAACCGGCAGCGCATTTAGGGCCGAGTAATGAAGTTATAGAACATGACAATTGACGAAGATATAAAAGCATGCATCGACGTGCTTAACCGAGGAGGTACGATTCTGTATCCAACCGACACAATTTGGGGTATAGGGTGCGACGCATCCAATCCTGAGGCTGTCAAAAAAGTCTATGATATAAAACAACGCGATGATAGCAAGGCCCTTATCGTTCTCATTGATCATGCCGATCACCTCGACCACTATGTGGTAGATGTGCCCAGTATGGCTCGAGAATTGATAGATGTGGCGGTTAAACCGTTGACTATAATCTTTGAGGGAGCGTTTAATGTGGCAAGGAACCTTCTTGGAGAGAATGACTCACTGGGCATACGCATCCCTCAAGAAACATTCTCGCACAAGCTTTGTGCTGCTTTTGGCAAGCCTATTGTGTCGACTTCAGCAAATGTGAGCGGCCTCAATAGCCCTCAGTCTTTTAACGATATCGACGATGTTATCAAGCAAAAGGTGGACTATGTGGTAAAATACAGGCAGGACGACACTCAAGCCCACAAGGCTTCTAACATTATCTTGCTGCGCAGCGACAGCACGATAAAGATAATTAGATAAGTAACAAGTAACAAGTAACAAGTAGCAAGTAACAAGTAATAAGTGAGAGGTAGAGGGTACAAAGTGACTATCAATTAATAGAAGATGACAGGTGAAAATAGACAACGGCTTAGGTATATAATCGGCGATTTTTTGTCGTCGAATCTGGCTTGGTTTCTTTTCAACCTGGTGCGTTATCACTATGGGTTTGCAAAGGGTCATTTGTCGTTGTCGTCGTTCCTCACATCACACAATGTGATTTTAGGGCAGATTGTGTTCCCGTTGTTCATGATGTTTGTCTATTATCTATCGGGATATTACAATGTGCCTTTCCGCAAGTCTCGACTTCAAGAGTTCATCATCACTTTGATCAGTGCTGTGTGCAACAGCTTCATGATAGTGGTATTTGCGCTGCTCAATGATATGGCCGAGAGCCAAATTGAAAACATTGAAGTCATATTTATTCTCATTGGGGTGCTCTTTGTGGTCGTTTACATAGTGCGACTTCTCATTACTAATGCTTGCATTCACAGGATTAGGAGCGGCAAGCTGCAGTTCAATGCTTTGATCGTGGGTAGTGGAGCTTCGAGTTTTGCTTTTTATCAGCGTCTGCACAAAGCTATTAACGCCTTGGGCTATAATATAGTAGGCTTTGTTGACTTGCCTGGTGAGAATCGTGTTAAGGACATTGTGCTTCCAGTTTATAATCTTGATGATATCAATAAGGTGTGCGCTGAAAACGAAGTCAAGGAGGTGATTGTTGTGCCCACTAAGCAGAGCATGGAACAGATGCTGTCGGTCATCGATAAGCTCTATTTACTTAACGTTCCTATCAAGATGACCCCCGACAAGAATAATGCTTTCATGTCGCGTGCCCGCTTCAGTAACCTCTATGGTGACCCACTCGTTGATGTTAGTGGCAATACCATGAGTGAGGGTGGAAAGAACATCAAGCGTGTGATTGACATAATTGTGTCGGTTGTAATGATGATACTGTTGTTGCCTGTCTATTTAATTGTGTCGATTTTTATAAAACTGGATTCTAAAGGGCCTATCATTTTCTCGCAGGAACGAATTGGTTATCACAATAAAAAGTTCAAAATCTACAAGTTCCGCTCTATGGTGGTTGATGCTGAGAAGGACAACAAGCCTCAGCTTTCAAGTGACAACGATCCCAGAATAACACGGATAGGGCACTTCTTGAGAAAATATCGCATAGATGAGCTCCCACAGTTCTGGAATGTGCTGAAAGGTGATATGTCGCTCGTGGGACCAAGGCCCGAGAGGCAGTTCTATATTGACCAAATTGTGGCACGCAAGCCGGCCTATCTTCTCGTGCATCAGGTGCGACCTGGAATCACGTCGATGGGGCAAGTGAAATTTGGCTATGCGTGCAATGTGGATGAGATGCTTGAGCGTCTTGAATACGACTTGCTGTATATCGAGAACATGTCGCTTCTTAACGACATCAAGATACTTGTTTATACTATTAAAATCGTGATAACAGGGAAAGGTGTGTGATGAATAGCTACAGCAAGGTGAATAAGAATAACGAAAAGCCACAGGAGTCACGGCTTCAACGATGGCTTGCTAGCATCAGGCTATGGCGAGAGTCGCACATCAAGGAGAAGACCTTTGTTGTGATTCTTGCCCTGGTGGTAGGAGCTGTTTCGGGGCTTGCTGCAGTGTTGCTCAAGTTCCTCATCGGCTCCATTGCGGCTCTTCTCACCAAGCATGTGCACATCGCCGGCGGAAACTATGAGTATCTTGTTTTTCCCGTGGTGGGAATTCTTATAGCTGGGTTGTATGTTAGACACATCATCAAGGACGACATCTATCATGGCGTGACGCGAGTGTTATATGCCATCGCGCAGCGCAAGAGCAGGCTCAAGCGGCACAATATGTATGCTTCGCTTGTGGCTTCGTCGGTGACCATCGGGTTTGGTGGTTCGGTTGGAGCCGAGGGCCCTATCGTGTTTACAGGAGCGGCTATTGGCTCTAACCTGGGGCAATTTTTCAGGCTTACGCCACAAACTCTCATGCTTCTTGTGGGGTGTGGTGCTGCGGCAGGTATAGCGGGCATCTTCAAAGCTCCTATTGCTGGAGTGCTTTTCACTATCGAGGTGCTACTTATCGATTTGAATTCCAGATCGGTGGTGCCTCTAATCATCTCGTCGGTAACGGGTGCTACAGTGGCCTATGCTTTCACGGGATATAACCTGGAGTTCTTCTTCTCTCAGAGTGAGCCGTTCTTTACCTCACGCATACCATTTGTAATCTTGCTCGGCCTTTTCTGCGGATTTGTTTCGCTATATTTCAACAAGGCGATTGAGATGATGGAGAACATGTTTGCGCGCATCACCAATCACTGGGTGCGGTTTGCTATTGGTGCTGTGATTTTGAGCTTGCTCATTTTCTTGTTCCCAGCACTCTATGGCGAAGGTTATGGAGCCATCAACAGCCTGCTTAACGGTGATGTGAAACCGCTGTTTGACAATAGCCTGTTCTATGACCATCGTGGCAGCATATGGTGGGCTGTCGCTCTGGTGGGGTGCCTTTGCCTTACCAAGGTGTTTGCTACCAGTGCCACCAACGGCGGTGGCGGTGTGGGTGGAACATTCGCTCCCTCGCTATATGTGGGATGTATGGCAGGATTTTTCTTTGCGTTCTTGCTCAACTCACTTGGGGTGGTTGATCAAAGTCTGCCACTCTCGCACAAGAATTTTGCGTTGCTAGGCATGGCAGGAGTGATGGCGGGTGTGATGCACGCGCCGCTCATGGCAATTTTCCTCACTGCCGAGATGACAGGTGGATATGATCTATTTCTACCATTGCTCATCGTCTCGGTGGTGTCTTATTTGACTTCGCGCATTGTGCTGCCTTATGGCATATATGCTCGACGATTGGCAAAACGTGGAGAGCTGTTGACACATCACACCGACAAGTCGGTTCTCACACTACTCAAAATCGACAGCGTGATAGAGACCGATTTTTCTACCGTTAATCCACAGATGAGTCTCAAGGAGATGGTCGACGTCATAGCCAAGAGCTCACGTAATCTATTCCCAGTGACCGATGACGAAGGAAACCTGCTCGGAGTGGTGTTGCTCGATGACATAAGAAACATCATGTTCAGACCCGACCTTTATCGTCGCATCTATGTGGAGCGTTTCATGTCGGCACCTCCTGCTACAATCGAAGTGGGAACGCCAATGGAGCAGGTGATGAGAATTTTTGAAGAGACTAAAGCTTGGAATCTTCCAGTGGTAGAAAAGGGAAAATATGTGGGGTTTGTGTCGAAATCCAAGATATTCAATTCCTACCGAGAGCTTCTCAGGCACTACAGTTACGATTAACTTGATAACTCATAATGAATAAAGAAGATTTAAGAATAGTGTTTTTCGGTACCCCTGACTTTGCTGTCGAGAGTTTACGTCGCCTAGTTGAGGGTGGTTACAATATAGTTGGTGTGGTGACTATGCCCGATAAAATTGCAGGGCGAGGACACCGATTAATACAATCGGCGGTGAAACAATATGCTGTGGAGCAAGGACTGCACCTCATGCAGCCTGAGCGGCTTAAAGACGAGGCATTTGTCAATGAGTTGCGCGGTCTTAATGCACAGCTTCACATCGTTATTGCATTCCGCATGTTGCCCGAGGTGGTGTGGGCAATGCCGCCACTGGGCACTTTCAATCTGCATGCTTCATTGCTGCCCAAGTATCGTGGTGCAGCGCCTATAAACTGGGCGGTGATGAACGGCGACAAAGTGACAGGAGTCACAACATTTTTCCTCAAGCATGAGATTGACACTGGTGACGTGATTCAGCAGAAATCCATTGAAATAGGGCGCACCGATAACGTGGAAGTGATTCACGACAAGCTTATGCTGTTAGGCGCCGATATGGTGCTTGAGACCGTTGATGCAATCATTGCTGGCACAGTCAAACCCATTCCGCAGTTGGAAATGCTCGATGGCGAGCTGCCTACGCCAGCACCCAAAATCTTCACCGAGACTTGTCGCATCGATTGGAGTCGTCCCGCTGAAGAACTATATAATCACATACGTGGTCTCTCGCCTTATCCTGCAGCATGGAGTGAAATTGTAGATGGGAAAAGCAATGTGTATCATGTCAAAATTTTTGCCACAAGTGAGCCGTTAGAGAAGGGTGGGGCAGCGCCAGGCACCATTGATGCCGATGGCAAACACCTATTGGTACAGTGCGGTGATGGAATGTTGGAGATTTTGTCGCTCCAACTCTCAGGCAAGCGCCGTATGCCAGCCGCCGATTTCATGCGTGGTTTCACGATTGAGGGGTGCAGATTTCAGTAATCTTTTGAAATAAATCTTGTGTAGTATTTTTTTGTTTGATTGGTTATCGTTATGGAGACAAGGAAACATTTGGCGGCCGAGAGAAAAAAGACTTGCAATTGTGCTCAAGCCGTCATAGCTACTTATGCCGATGTGGTGGGCATCACCGAGCAACAAGCTATGAACTTGGGTAATGCCTTTGGTAGTGGTATGGGAAATATGGAAGGGACATGTGGAGCACTCACCGGAGCGGCGATCATCGTGGGATTGGCTACGGGCGACAAATTGCGTTCACGCAAGGTGATGACTAAAATCATGACCCAATTCCAAGAGCGTAATGGCGCTACCCAGTGCAAGCTGCTTAAAGGGGTGGGCACAGGGCAGGTGCTGCGTTCTTGCGAAGGCTGCGTGGCCGACGCAAGCGAACTCTTGGAAAACGAACTCTTCTAATTAGGCTAAAGTCATATCTGTTGATAGAGCGCTAGCCCTGTCTCTATTCATCTTTAATGTTTTTCTAATCCTTATCGCCGTTGTCATCCAGTGGCGCCCGCTCATTCTGTAAAAAAACATCTTCAAGACATTTTTTTGAATGCTCAATTAAACCAATAATCTTCCCCCTAGTCAAAGGCCACAAATAACGGAAAAAACAATGCGGGCGCAAGAGAGCGCAAGACCTGTATTTAGGCCAGCAAAAGAAGCATTTCTCTGTTAAAAAAGGTAATTTTGTGTTTCTAAGTTGCTTGTTTTAAGCCTCGTTAAGTAATTTTTGCAGAAAAAATGTGGCGTTGTTGACAAAATATTGAGGTTTTGTTTTTCTATTTGGAAAATAATGACTTACTTTGCACCGCAAAAAACGAACATACATTATTTAACAATTTAAAATTCATAGTATTATGTCTGAAATTCAAGAAAGAGTAGCAGCGATTATCGTTGACAAATTAGGTGTTAGTGAGTCTCAAATTACTCCCGAAGCAACATTTGCTCAGGATCTTGGTGCCGACAGCTTGGATACCGTAGAGCTGATCATGGAGCTTGAGAAGGAATTTGACATCACTATTCCCGATGCAGAGACTGAGAAGATACAGACCGTAGGTGATGCTGTTTCTTTCATCGAGGCTGCTAAAGCCGCTCAATAAAACAACGATCTAAACATTCTTTTGTTTTAATACATCTCCTTTTTAATTGTTATGGAATTAAAGAGAGTAGTGGTAACAGGTCTTGGTGCAATCACTCCTATTGGTAATGACGTTGAAACCGCATGGAAAAACGCCGTTAATGGAGTGAGCGGAGCAGGACCTATTACTCATTTTGATGCCTCACTGTTCAAGACTCAGTTCGCCTGCGAGGTAAAGGACTTTAACGTAGAGGAGTATCTGGACCGTCGTGACGCTCGTCGCATGGACCTCTATTGCCACTACGCAATGGCAAGCGCTACACAGGCTCTTGCCGATTCAAAGCTCCTTGACGACGAGAAGGTTGACCGCAATGAGATAGGAGTCATTTATGGCTCAGGTATCGGCGGCCTTCACACCTTTGAGAGCGAAGCAGGTTACTATGCCAAGAACGAGGAGAAGGGTCCAAAGTACAACCCATTCTTTATCCCAATGATGATTGCCGACATCGCGGCTGGTCACATCTCGATAAAGTGGGGTTTGCGTGGTCCTAACTATGGTGTGGTATCGGCATGTGCCACTTCTACCAACGCTATGATTGATGCCTTCAACTACGTGCGCATGGGCAAGGCAACAGCTATTGTCACTGGCGGCTCGGAGGCAGCAATCTACCCAGCAGGTGTGGGTGGTTTCAACTCGATGAAGGCCATCTCTACTCGCAACGACAATCCCGAGACAGCTTCGCGTCCATTTAGTGGCTCGCGCGACGGTTTCGTGATGGGCGAGGGCGGTGTTACGCTGATATTCGAGGAGCTCGAGCATGCATTGGCTCGCGGCGCTAAAATATATGCCGAGGTTATTGGCGGTGGCATGAGTGCCGACGCCTACCACATCACCGCTAGTCATCCCGAAGGACTCGGTGCTTCGTTGGTAATGCAGCGTGCTCTTGAAGATGCTGGTATAGCACCTCAAGACGTTGACTACATCAACGTTCATGGCACTTCTACTCCTGTGGGTGACCTCAGCGAGGCACAAGCTATCATCGACGTGTTTGGCAAGCATGCCTATGAGCTCAATATCAGCTCCACTAAGTCGATGACTGGACACATGCTCGGTGCTACTGGAGCTATGGAGGCACTCTTCTGCGTGTTGGCTTGTCAGAACAATATTGTTCCTCCAACCATCAACCACGAGGAAGGTGACAACGATCCCGACATTGACTACAAGCTCAACTTCACCTTTAACAAGGCACAACACCGAGAGGTGAATGTGGCGCTGTCAAACACTTTTGGCTTTGGCGGTCACAATGCCAGCCTGATTGTTAAGAAGTATTGATAACTGTCTAAACCAGTTTCAATTCAACACATTAACCCACGATGGCAGGGTAAGCGCCATAGCTTCCTAAAGCTAAATTAAAGGCAGAGGAGCCTTGCCACCATAAAGCTTGACTCCAACACCTTGTTTAACCGATTCATATCAGTCATAAAGTTCCTTTTCGCTAAGGAAAAGGAACTTTATGTTTTTATTCACGGTATAACAGGGTTCTATCCTTTGCACATTGAGTATTACAAACTGGCTTTGGTACACCGGTCTATGCCTGTGAAAACTCCAAACGGGCGTTGGGCCAACAATGAGAGGCTTGAGTTCCTGGGCGACGCTATTCTCGATGCGGTAGTTGGAGCTTATCTCTACAACCGATATCCTACCAGGCACGAGGGCTTTCTCACCAGTACTCGAGCTAAGATTGTGCAGCGTGAGAGTCTCAATCGCATTGGTAAGGCTTTCAGGATTGAATCTCATGTGAGAGCCTCAACCCACTCTTCGAGCCACAATTCTTACATAAGCGGAAATGCTGTTGAGGCTCTAGTGGGAGCGATTTATCTTGATAGAGGATACAAGGCTTGCAAGGATTTCATTGAGAATAAGATTATCGCACAGCACCTCGATATCAAGGAGCTGGTGAAAACCGAACAAAACTACAAGTCTAGACTTATTGAATGGACCCAGAAGTATCGCGTCTCGATTGAGTTTCAGCTTATTGACACGATGAACGATGCCGAGGGCAATCCTATATTCAAAACAGCAGTACTCATAGGTGGAATTTATGCCTCCGATGGGTCGGGCTACAGCAAGAAGGAGTCGCATCAAGCCGCTAGCAAAAAAGCTTATGAGCGACTTAAAAAGGACAACATTTTCCGCGAGCAAGTGCTCTCGACTGCTAGCGTAATAAACCAGTAACGTTTTATTCTCTCTATCACTCAGCAAAAAATGGCTTCAAAACCAAATTCTGGTTTCGAAGCCATTTTCGATTAAATATGTGTTATAATTAGAGAAGTGGAATTAGAATTACACTTCATCTAGGTGGTTTATAACCTCTTGTACCATAAGCGTCATGATGGGCTCTGCTTTTGAAGCTGCCTGTTGAACCTCCTCGTGAGAGACGTCTACAAAGATGCCCTCGCCGCCTAAGTCGGTAATGACGCTCAGACCAAAGACCTCCATGTCGCTGTGGCGAGCCACGATAACTTCGGGCACGGTGCTCATTCCAACTGCGTCGCCACCAATGCGATAGAAGAAGCGATACTCTGATGGAGTCTCGAAGGTGGGACCTTGGGTGCCAACATACACACCTTCCATCAAGCGAACATTATTCTTCTTGGCAATGTCGCGTGCCAAATCAAGAATGCGGTGACTGTAAGCCTCGTTCATTGCTGGGAAGCGTGGGCCTAGTTCGTTATAGTTCTTGCCACGCAATGGGTGATCGGGGAATAGGTTGATGTGGTCGGTGATAAGCATTACGTCGCCAACGCGGAAGTCTGGGTTCATTCCACCGGCAGCATTGCTCACGCAAAGCACCTTCACGCCAAGGGCTTTCATCACGCGGATGGGGAACGTAGCCTCTTTCATTGTGTAGCCCTCATAGTAGTGGAAGCGTCCTTGCATTGCCATGACATATTTCTTGCCCAGTTTTCCAAAGATGAGCTGACCTTTGTGACCCTCTACAGTAGAGATTGGGAAGTTTGGAATCTCGCCATAGGGGATGGCTATCTTGGTGTCAATCTTGTTTGCCAAGTCGCCCAGTCCAGAGCCCAATACGATTGCCACTTTGGGCATCTCTCCGCCCACTTTCTCCTTGATGAAAGCTGCGGTCTCTTGAATCTTTTCGAGCCAATTAATTTCTTTTTCCATAATAGTTAATTTGTATTAGAATTATTATAAATGTTTAGTTTCTTAAAAGTTGCCACAACTGTTCCCTCTTCATTACATGTCTTGAATGCCCTCTATTTTCTTTTGGAGTTCATGAATGAAGTCGCGGTCTTCATAGTTCAGGAAGTCGGCCTGAATTGGGATGAAGTAGATGTTGTGCTGACGGGTGGGAGGGAAATAGGGGCTGTTGAGAATTCTCACAGCATCTTTCTCGGTGGTAACTATATACTTGCGCTTTCCTTCTAGCTCCTTGAAGAGCTTGAAGATATAGCGGAAATCCTCGCGGCTATAAGTGTGGTGGTCATCGTAATGGACAACCTTGAGGCGGGTGCCGAATTGCTTCAGGTACTTGGTGAATGGGCGAGGATTGGCAATACCTGCAATGCCCAGAATCAAGTCATCCTTATCGAGCCAGTTGAGCGATGTGAGGTCGGGGTCGGCGATAGGGAATACAGGCTGAGGGGCTCCATAGCGCACTTTGGAGAAATACAGCTGCTGATACTTGAACAAGTCCATATGCTCCTTTATCATGCGCAGGTCCACGGGCTTGACATCGTCGGGGCACTTGGTGACAACAACCATGTCGCACTTGAGAATGCGGTCGGCAGGCTCTCGCAGGGTGCCTAGTGGAAGTAGCTTGTCCTCATAGGGTGGACGGCTATAGTCGATCATCACCACACTGACTTTGGGCTTAACATAGCGGTGCTGCATTGCATCGTCCATGATAATGAGGTTGATGTCGGGATTGATGCGGAGCAAGGTGTTGATGCCTTTGCGTCGGTCCTCGCACACTGCAACGGTCACCATCGAGCGGAACTTGCGGTAGATTTGGTAAGGTTCATCACCCAAGTCCACTGGCGACAGGTTATCGTTGGCAAGCACAAAACCCTTGGTGCGGCGCTTGTAACCACGGCTCAGTACAGCGATTTCGTATTTGCGACACAACCGTGAAACGATATATTCCACATGAGGAGTCTTGCCTGTGCCGCCCACTGTCACATTTCCTATAGAAATAACCGGAACCTCAAATTCCTCTTGTTTGAGAATCCCGCTGTTGAAAGCAAAATTGCGCATCCACACAGCACTGCCATACATCCACGACAGTGGCGTGAGCAATATAGTCTCGCTCACGTTAAGAACCTTGCGGCTTATGCGTATTATGTTGTCTAAATCCATCAGTGTGTTTATAATAAACCAAGTAGACTAGGCAATAAATTATCAGTTGTAAATTGTCAATTAAAATGATATATCTACGGGTTCCATGATGCATAGAACCTTGTCGCGTCCCATAATGGCCTGTAACTGCTCATAATAGGTGTAGAACATACCCATGCGTTGGCGCATGTCGTTCTCAATTTTCATCTTTTGCATTGATGATAGCATGTCCATGAATGAAAGCTCTAGAGTTGGATAATCAACTACCGAATAATCGTTGTCGCCCAATTTAGCCTTCTTTGCTATCCACTTAACGGCAGCTTCCAGACCGCCAAACTCATCAACGAGTCCTATTTGCTTGGCTGTAATAGCATCCCAAACTCGTCCTTCGCCAATGCTCTTGATGGAGTCTTGAGTCACTTTGCGGCCTTGAGCGCAGCGACCTGTGAATGTCTCATATCCACGATTAACCATTTGTTGCAAAGCGTTGCGCTGCTGGTCGGTCAATGGCTTGTAGATAGCTCCTGCTATAGCATTGGTGTTGGTGCTTACTTCCTCAAAGTTCACTCCTAAGGTGTTGTTGATGAAGTTGCTTGCATTAGGAATCATGCCAAAGATGCCGATGCTGCCAGTGATGGTGAGTGGCTCGGCAAAAATGCGTTCAGCACCCGATGAGATGTAGTAACCTCCTGATGCAGCATAGTCACTCATCGATACAACAAATGGCTTGCCAGATGCCTTGAAGTCCTCGAGGGCCTTCCAAATCTCCTCGCTGCCAAAAGCGCTACCGCCAGGAGAGTTCACTCGGAGAACAAGTCCCTTCACGTCGTCATTGTACCTGAGCTCGCGAATGGTCTTAGCCATATCCTGGCTATAGATGCCCACATTGTTGTTCATGTTGGGCATGGGTCCACCATTGTTGTTGGTGCCGCTAAAAATCTCTCCGTCGGCATAGAGAACTGCAATCACTTTGCTGCCAGTGCCCATTGGGTCGTCGTTGGCTTCAAGGAGTTCCTCAGCAGTAACCAAATTGAGATCTTCATCTTTTTCTACATCCGTGAGGGCGCGAAGCTTGTCCTCCATTTCAGTGCGATAGCACAGGTGGTCGACGAGCTTGTTCTGAATTAGTTCCTTTGAACTCATTGTTGTCATTACACTATCGGTCAAGGCATCAAATTTTCCCTTCTCGATACCTCGCGATTTAGCAATGTCGTCAGAAATTACACCCCACAGGCTTCCCAAGTAGTGCTCTTGTTGCAAACGATTAGCGTCACTCATGTGGTCTAGGATGTAAGGCTCAACTGCACTCTTGAATGTTCCCACACGCACAACGTCCATTTCTACTCCCACCTTATCGAGAAGGTTCTTCATGTAAGGAGTAGACGATGCTAAACCATGCACGTCAACCATTCCCTCGGGGTTAAGGAAAATAGAATCGGCAATCGACACCAGGTAATAGTCGCTCTGCAGTATGCCTTCGTCGCCATAGGCGTAGATAAACTTCTTGCTCGCCTTGAAATTCTTAAGTGCCTCGCGCAGCTCGTAGAGCGACGACATTCCCGAAGCCATTCCACGGCAGTCAAGATAGAGGCCTTTGATGTTTTCATCTTCCTTGGCAATCTTCAATCCCTTTATAAGAGTTGACAGGCTCTGAGTTGCTCCTTGATTCGACATCAGCGACATCAGCGAATTGTTGCCACCTGAGCTACGTTCGTTGAGCATGCCTTCAAGCTTGACATACATGATAGAGTTCTTCTCGATCTTTCCGCCTTTAGAGTTAGCCATCGAGCCAAAGATTGCAAAACTGATGAGAATTGACGATATTGTAAAGAATATTAACGCCAAGATTACTCCTACAAAGGAGCCACACACAACAAGGAAGAATTTCTTTAACATATAGCTTAATCGTTTTATTATTAATTACATAGGTGTGATAGAAGGCAAAGGGACACTTACAGCTGTTAATCCCGTAGCCATTGCACAGAATAATTTCCCTCTCTATGCAATCTACAAAGATAGCAATAAATTCCCAACTATAGCGACAAATAACAATTTATTTTATTTTTTTATTAAAAAAACTTCTATTCAATAGGAATTTGCCAATCGTATTGTTTCAACATCCCTTTATCAAGTTGTGATACGTTTTGAGTAAATTGTTGATTGAATGTTACCTGATGGGTGGGTGTGGGATGTGCTCTCCGTTGGGGTTGGAGATGCGTTCACGGCTTGGTATAACCGACTTGTTAAGGCGAGGTTTAGGGCGGAAGGTGGAGTCGCCATGGCGTTGCACGGGGGCGCCTTGTTGTGGCACTGGGGTGATACTAGGCCTTCCTGGCATTGAAGGGTTGCTAGGTATTGGTGCCGACATTCGTGCGGAGTCTTTGGCAAGCACCGATTTGGGCCCAGCAATTCGCTGAATGTTAAATATATGGTATTTATCTGGGTCGTGATGTGTCCTGAGCAGATAAATGCTGTCGATAAATGTAACTCGCTGTGGTTTTATGTTGTAGTAGATGTATCCGTAAATACGTTTAATGGAGCGTTCTTTGTCGGACTGAATATCATAGTTTGACCATCCATAAACGTTTGCTGTTCGGTTAATATAGCTTGTTGTTCCATTATGGTAGTCTATAGCGAGTAAAATCTTGACGGTGTTCCCGCTGGAATTCATCATCTTGAAGTTCAACGAGTATAAGTCACCCTGTCGACTTTCGGGGTCGGGCTTATAGTCAAATTTTATGTATCCATTTCGCATGGCGCTAGTTAGAATCCACTGCTGAGGTTCTTTCCAGATGTTGGCACTATCGCCATTTGTTGGATAAACCCTCTTTGTGCCATTGGTTTGTGCTGAGCTTGGTGGTGGGGTGTTTGTAGTCCATTGGTTGCCAGTGCTTTCATCATGTTTTATGTTCCCTTCCTTCTCAAGTATAACCACTGCCTTGTCATGAAGCTCAGAGTAAAGTTTCAAGTTGTGAGCATACCACACTAACGATGAGTCATACATAGCGAGGTCGGCATCATACTTCTTGAGAATCGATTGCTTGAGCGCCATTTTTGAGGAGTCGTCGGGGAATTTGTCGGGATACTGGCTGATTAGAGCATCGGCTTTAGCGAAGTCGGCAAGCACATGCGCCATGTCACCCTCGGGGATGACACCTGATGGCGCCTTGTCGCATCCTATCAAGAAAGATGCAACAAGGGCAATTATGCTCAGTGCTATTGACTTGCGTGCCATGAGATGGTGGATTTTATTGGTCGGAGGTATCTTCTTTGATTTCTTCGCTAGTAGGCTCTTCTTCGCTTTTTTTATCGCCCGAAAGATACTTGTTGTAGAAGAAAATGAGCACAAGAATGCTGGTGGTTAGGCAAGCATCGGCGATGTTGAATATTGGTTCAAAGAATCTGAAATGCGATCCTCCCACCCAGGGCATCCACTGTGGCCAGTCCCACTCGGCAAGCGGGAAGTATAACATATCGACCACCTTGCCATTGAACAGCGAGGCATATCCTCCCTCGCTAGGTAGGAATTGTGCTACCTCGGGTGCCATAGGGTCGTTGAAAATTTGACCATAAGCAATGCAGTCAATAACATTGCCTATAGCGCCGGCAGTAATGAGTGCAACACATGCTACAAACCCCTTTGGCAAGTCGGTTCTATTCCTTATTTTTACTAGATAGTAGATAAAGAGAATAGAGAAGATAATTCTCAGCCAAGTGAGGATGGCCTTGCTTCCCAGCTCCATGCCAAATGCCATGCCGTTGTTCTCAATAAAAGCAATTTTGAACCACGAGGTCACCTCGACCTGCTCACCATAGAAGAAATGAGTCTTTACCCAAATCTTGGTGACTTGGTCAATAATGATGGCTAAGGCAATGATAATAGTTGCCAGCCAGCCGTTAGATATTTTCTTCATTATTGCCGTTAGCGTTTCTTTTTGAGTTCTTGCTCAATTTCTTTGCCCTCAACCGAGAGAGTGGCATGGGGCACTGCCATAAGACGTCCCTTTGGAATGAGCTTGCCTGTTACGCGGCACACTCCGTAGGTCTTGTTCTCGATGCGCACGAGAGCTGCTTGGAGCTTCTTGATGAAGTCTAGCTGACGTGCTGCACGCTGGCTCGCCTCTTCCTGCTCGAGAGTTGCAGCGCCTTCTTCCAGCATGTTGAAGCTGTTTTTCGACTCATCGGTCTTAATCTTCTCCATCAACTGGTTGTAAGATGCTGTAGCAACTTCTATCTTCTCGAGAATTAGGGTCTTGAACTCTTGTAACTCTTGATCGCTGTAGCGAGTTTTTTCTTGTTCTGTTGCCATAATATTTGCGGTTTTATATTGTTCTGTTGTAATCAAGGTTGGCAACGCCAAAAGCTATGCCAACCTTTATTATATTAAAGTTAAGCTTTCTCTACTTTAATGTTGAGGGTCCATCCGTCCATGTCGAGCTCGATGACATCGTCTCCTTCCACTGGCTCAACATTGATAGCCACGGCCAGCACCTGATGAGCGATGTAGTCGCCATAGCTCTCCACTGCATCGATGATGCGCTCGTCGGGCGAGATGGTTACAACCACCTTGTCGGTAATGTCGAAGTTCTTGCTCTTGCGCACGTTCTGGATGCGGTTCACCAGCTCACGTGCCATACCTTCACGGCGCAACTCGTCGGTGACAGTGATGTCGAGTGCCACGGTCAGGTTGCCTTCGTTAGCCACGAGCCATCCAGGGATGTCCTCGCTGATGATTTCTACATCGGCAGTCTCAACCACAGCCTCTTGGTCACCAACCATGAGCTTGATGCATCCTTCCTGCTCAAGCTTGAGAATGTCGGCTTGTGACATTGTGGTGAGCTGTGCAGCAAGTGCCTTCATAATCTTGCCATATTTTGGGCCAAGCTTCTTGAAGTCGGGTTTCACCTTCTTGACAAGGATGCCCTCATCGTTGCCAACAAACTTGATGCCTTTGACGTTCACCTCACTAGTGATGAGGTCGCTCACTGCCTCAATAGCGGCACGCTGAGTGTCGTCGGTTACAGGAATCATGATTGAGGTAAGTGGTTGACGCACCTTGAGGTTCTTCTTGCGGCGCAGTGCGAGTACCATCGAGGTGACCTTCTGTGCCATTGCCATGCGGTGTTCAAGGTCGCTGTCAATAACACTCTCATTGCAGGTGGGATAATCAGCCAAATGAACTGACTTAGTGCTGCCGGTGAGGTCACGATAGAGCATGTCGCTGTAGAATGGTGATACTGGAGCCATGAGACGTGAAATGGTCTCAAGACATTGGTATAGAGTTTGGTAGGCGGCAAGTTTGTCGTCATTCATCTCTCCTCCCCAGAAGCGCTTACGGTTCAAGCGCACATACCAGTTGCTGAGGTTTTCGCTCACAAACTCGCTGATGGCGCGTGTAGCGCGAGTGGGCTCATAATCATTGAACTGCTCGGTAACTTCCTTGACGAGGGAGTTGAGCAGCGAGATTATCCAACGGTCAATTTCGGGACGTTTCTCGATGGGTACCTGTGGAGCCTCGGGGTCGAAGTTGTCGACGTTGGCATACAGAGCGAAGAACGAGTAGGTGTTATAGAGAGTGCCGAAGAACTTGCGGCTCACTTCCTCAACGCCTGCAGTGTCGAACTTGAGGTTCTCCCAAGGTGCCGAGTTGCTAATCATGTACCAGCGCAAGGGGTCGGAACCATAATCCTCTATGGCTTTGAATGGGTCTACTGCATTGCCCAGGCGTTTGCTCATCTTGTTGCCGTTCTTGTCTTGAACGAGACCGTTAGAAACAACACACTTATAAGCCACGCTGTCAAATACCATTGTGGCGATTGCATGAAGTGTGAAGAACCATCCACGAGTTTGGTCCACACCCTCGGCGATAAAGTCGGCAGGGTAGAACTTGCGCTCGTCAACGAGCTCTTTATTCTCAAATGGATAGTGAAGCTGTGCATAAGGCATAGCGCCGCTGTCGAACCACACGTCGATGAGGTCGAGCTCACGCTTCATGGGTTTGCCACTGTCGCTCACGAGAGTGATATAGTCGACGTAGGGGCGATGGATGTCAATCTTGTTGTAGTTCTCCTCACTGTTGTCGCCAGGAATGAAGCCTTTGTCCTTGAATGGGTTGCCACCCATAACACCAGCTGCAACGGCTTTCTCGATTTCGTTGTAGAGCTCTTCGATGCTTCCGATGCACTTCTCTTCGCCATCCTCGCTACGCCAGATGGGCAGTGGAGTGCCCCAGTAACGGCTGCGGCTCAGGTTCCAGTCATTGAGGTTCTCAAGCCACTTGCCAAAGCGTCCGGTGCCAGTGTGCTCTGGTTTCCACTTGATGGTCTTGTTGAGTTCCACCATGCGGTCTTTGCATGCGGTTGAACGGATAAACCAACTGTCGAGTGGGTAGTAGAGCACGGGTTTGTCGGTGCGCCAGCAGTGTGGATAGTTGTGCACGTGCTTCTCAATCTTGAAAGCTGTGCCTTCTTGCTTCATGCGGATGCACATGTAGATGTTGAGGTCCTCGGCTTTGCTAGCTGCTTCCTCGTCGTACTTGCCATTGACAGTGAATTTGGGGTCATAGGCATTCTTGACCCATGCACCAGCATATTCCTTGTAGAGCTCAACGTTAACGAAGTTCTTCACAAAGTCCTCGTCAAGGTCCTCAATGTTGTAGTACTTGCCAGTGAGGTCGACCATTGGGCGAGTCTCAAGCTTCTTGTTGATCATGTAGAGGGCGGGGATGCCTGCTTCTTTAGCCACAAAGGCGTCGTCGGCACCAAATGTGGGCGCAATGTGCACGATACCAGTACCGTCGTCGGTGGTTACATAGTCGCCGGGGATAACGCGGAATCCGTTGTCGTTGCCCACAATCTTGTCGTCAATTTTGTCAACGGGCTTAACCCATGGGAAGAGTTGCATGTACTTGATGTCGAGCAGGTCGGAACCCTTGAATTCAGCAATTACCTTGTAAGGTATTACCTTGTCGCCAGGAGTGTACTCGTCAAGAGGTTTATCGGCACCTTCGGGCTTGAAATAGGCGTCAACGCGTGCCTTTGCCATCAAGTAGATTGCTGGGTTGCAGTTGTAGGGGTTGTAGCTTTCAATTGCCACGTAATCAATTTTCTTTCCAACACACAATGCGGTGTTGCTTGGGAGGGTCCAGGGGGTGGTGGTCCAAGCGAGGATGCGCAGGTTGTCGCGGAACTTATCATCGGCAGCAGCCTTGATAGTTTCGAGCGCTTTGTGACCATTGTCAACCACAGTAAACTCGGCAGTGACAGTCTGATCCTTCACGTCGCGGTAGCAGCCGGGCTGGTTGAGCTCGTGAGAGCTAAGTCCGGTACCGGCAGCGGGCGAGTAAGGCTGGATGGTATAACCCTTGTAGAGCAGACCCTTGTTATAGAGCTGCTTCAAGAGCCACCACAACGACTCGATATAGCCGTTCTTGTAGGTGATATATGGGTCTTTCATGTCAACCCAGTATCCCATTTTGTGAGTGAGGTCTTCCCACTCTTTGGTGTATTTCATCACCTCCTTGCGGCAGGTGGCGTTATAGTCGTCGACACTAACTTTCTTGCCGATGTCTTCCTTGGTGATACCCAGAGCTTTCTCAACGGCGAGCTCCACTGGCAGTCCGTGTGTGTCCCAACCAGCCTTGCGAAGCACTTGGTAGCCCTGCATTGTCTTGAATCGGCACACGATGTCCTTGATGGTGCGAGCCATCACGTGGTGGATGCCAGGCATGCCGTTAGCGCTAGGAGGACCTTCATAGAAAACAAAGGCAGGTGCTCCCTCGCGTTCCTCGATACTCTTATTGAACACGTTTTCTTCGTCCCATTTCTTCAGGACTTCCTTGTTGATGTCCGAAAGATTGAACTTGTTGTATTCGTTAAATTTCTTCATTGTGGTTTTATAGAATGTAAGTTTTGTTATTTTTTCTTGTCAAAAAAGTTTGCCACGCCATTGACGCCAAGTACGAGCACATAGGAGAATGCAGTGAAAAGCATTAGCATCATTCCTGCCTCGAGCGAGAAGTGAGCGTTAAACAGCGAGAAAGCACACACTGCAACTACAACCATAATAATAAGCAAGAAGACACGTGGGCGCTTGTCGCACTTCAGTAACTCCTTGCGCTTGCCTATCAAGAATGTTGCAGCCAATGCCGTCATAGCTATGGCAATGAGCAAGACCACCATCCACGACTCGCGCGCCCATGGGGTTGCGCAAGCTACCAGGGCCGCCATTGGCACTATGCGCTTAGGGCTGTAGCTTTCGTCGGTCTCTTGCAACCATGCCATGAATTCCTTGTTGCTATAGTCTTTCTCCTTTAGCATTAGCAAGTCCCACCGGAGCATTACGACCAGTGCGAAGAAGCTTGAAACAGCAAGTAATATGTTGGCAATCAGTTGATAATCCATAATTTTGGATGGTTGGTCCCTAAAATAATTTGCAAATATACAAAATTAACCCGAATTATAGCGCACTAACACATCTATAAATAAAGAAAAACTTGTTAACAAGGCTTGCATTAAAATGGGAAAGCATGAAGAAGACCTTATTGCCTATGGCCGCGCTGCGCGCTAAAGATTGTTGCCCTGTGGGCTAAGATTGGTAGTGTGGTGCCTCGGCACTAATATTTATTTTTGCGCTGGCGCGCTAAGATGTCGCTGTACAAGAATCGCTGGAATCACTGGAATCGCTGGAATCACTGGAATCAGTGGAATCAGTGGAATCAGTGGAATCACTGGAATCGCTTAGAGTCCTAATTGCTTTAAATAGAGCTGGCGGTTGAGGATGAAGTTGTGGAGGTCACGATAGACGCTGCAATCGTCATAGCTCTTGTTATGGATGTAACCGTCTTCTATCTCATAGATGCAAGCATCAGGGTAGGAGAGGACTACTGGTGAGTGGGTCGAGATGATGATTTGTGCTCCTTGCTGAACAACTTCTTTAATCCAGCACAGGAAGGCAAGTTGGTTTACAAAAGAGAGTGCCGCTTCGGGCTCATCAAAAATGTAGATGCCACGGCCTTGCAAGCGGTTTTGAATCAATGTAATAAAACCCTCGCCATGGGAGCGCTCGTGTATACTCTTGCCGCCATAGTAAGCAATATAGCTTGGGTCGATGTGGGCGAGGCGATCGATCTCTGAAATCACGTTGTAATAGCTCTCGGCACGGAAGAAGAAAGTGTCCTCAAACGAGAGGCTTGCCATGCCTTTTCCTAGTTCTTCCCATAACGATGAGTGGGAATCAACTGTGCGAAAGTTAAAGTTGCGAGTGCCACCTTCGGGATTCATGCCCAGCAACACTGCAATGGCTTCGAGCAACGTGGATTTTCCTGAACCGTTGGGCCCCACGATGTAGGTGACCGACTTGTTGAAAACTAGTTCCTTGAAGTTTGCAATCACAGGAATCGAAAAGGGATATTGCTCCCGTTCCTGCTTCTCGTGCTTGTTGAAAATGCGATTGAGATAAATATTTTCATTTGCCATATTATGCGCTTTTTATGACAAAATTAAACAATTGGTGGGCAAAAACTAAGCACGTCGTTATTAATGTGTGTTCCTCTGTGATGAAAATTAACTATTGCGGCGCACCGAGAGTGGGGTGGTGCCACGCATGCGCTTGTAGAATTTGTCGAATGAGGCGCTAGTGGCGAAGTGCAATTGGTCGGAAATCTGCTCAACGGTGAGGGCTGTTGATTTGAGCAGACGGGTGGCCTCCATTGCCAGCAGTTCGTTGATGCATTCCATCACTGTGCGGCCTGTTATCTGCTTGACTATTCGTGATAGGTAGGTGGTGGTGATGAAAAGGCTTTCGGCATAGAATTTCAAGTCGCGATGCTCAAGATAGTTGTTTGTGAGTAGAGTGTAGAATGAGACAAAAATCTCTTCGCTCTGTCGTGAGATGGAAAGTCTGGTTTTCTCAAACGACTGGATGCTGATGAGATCGTTGATGAAAACCGAGTAGAGATGCTCTAGAATCTCACTTTTGAGTGACAAAGGTTGCATGATATATTGCCTGATGAGGAGCATGAGCGACTGTAGCCGTTGGGCGTCGTCGGGCAATAGGGTGACCTTGGAATTCCCATAATTAGAAAGAGGTATCACCGAGGCTTTGATGAGGTTGCGAAATGCTTGAGTGTCATGTGCCATCTGCTCGTCGATGATGAGGCAAATTCCCTTGTAATCATCGCTTGCCTCATAAATGTAGATTGGGCTTCCTGGATAGAATACAAACATCTCATTGGGAGTGAAAATCATCTCACCACCTCCGTTGTCAAGGATGATGTGGCCCTCGGTCACAAGGGTAAAGCTGTATATTTTCAGCTCTCCCGACATTTCGTTGGTGAGCATTGTGAGCTGCTTGTTGGTGAGAGCACAGGTGAGTTTGTTGTCCCACGTCTCGCGCTCGAGCATCTGGAGGTGCGTCTTGCTTATTTCGTTCAGATTTGCCATGTTGATTGATTTTTGCCGCAAAGATAATAAAAAATATCGTTTGTTTCGTTTGGGATAATCATTGGTTTTGAAAAAATAGTGTTTGTCGACGAAAAACGCTGTAAATTTGCAGCATCAAAACAAACATTTTATAAATACATAAACATTTTAAGAAATGGACGCAAAAAAATCAATCGAAGCATTACAGTTTTTCGTAACCAATTTGAACGCTCAGTCGTTCCAACACAAGTTGCAGGCCAAAATCTTTGGTTCGCTCGGATTTAAGAAGCTTGAGGCTAAGTATCTTGAGCACGCCAAGGAGGAAGGCGAGTTTGTTGACCAATTTATCGATCGTCTTCTCGACTTGGGTGGTGAACTTAAGCAAGAAGCTGTTGAGGCTCAGACTTTGTACAAAGATCCCATCGAGTTCCTTAAAGCTGACTACAAAGTGTCAGTTGACGGCATAGAGTTGCTTCGCAAGTGCATGGACGGTATCAAAGACGATATAACCACATTCGACATAATGAAGGTGTATCTCAAGGACGAAGAGGATGACATGTACTGGAGCGAGGAGCAGCTTGGCCTCATCGAACTCATCGGCGCTAAGCCCTGGCTAATTAAAACTGCACTTTAATTTTAACTTAATTAATAATCTTTACTATGGAAGCTAAAGATCAAGTACTAGAAGCTATGCGCAAGGCGGGTGTGCCTTTGGCTGCAGGCAAGGTGGCAGAGCTCACAGGTCTGGACCGTAAGGTTGTGGACAAGGCCTTTGCCGAGTTGAAGAAAGAGGGTGCTATCACATCGCCCGTGCGTTGCAAGTGGGAGCCTGCTAAGTAAGGCTCACAAGAAACAAACGTATAATGGTTGGGTTATTGTGATTGCATCGCTGCAACCATGATGCCCAACTTGTTTTTCTAAATCAAGAAAAAACGAAATTTGTATGGAGACAATATATGATTTCAAAGCCTTGACGAGCAAGGGCCAGGAGTTGGACTTTGCTCAGTTCAAAGGCAAGGTGTTGCTCATTGTCAACACCGCCAGTAAGTGTGGCTTCACGCCTCAATTCAAGGGGCTTGAGGAGTTGAACCAGAAGTATAAGGACCGCGGCTTGGTGACGATAGGTTTTCCCTGCAACCAGTTCAACCATCAGGACCCAGGCACCGACAGCGAGATAGAGGGCTTCTGTCAACTCAACTATGGCGTGACGTTCCAAATCATGAAGAAAATCGACGTTAACGGCGATGATGCTCATCCCATTTTCAAGTTCTTGAAGAGCAAGACTAAAGGTTTGCTCGGAAGTGCCATCAAGTGGAATTTCACCAAGTTCCTCATATCTCGCGATGGCGAGGTAATCAAGCGTTATGCTCCTATAACAGCGCCCGAGAAAATAGTTAAGGACATAGAAGAAATGTTAGGATAAATTATGAAGAAGATTATAATTATTGACGGAGGCCCTCGCAAAACTTTCAACACGGCCTCGATGTTACAGAAGATTGCCGAGGGAGCAGCTTCGGTGAGTGAAGAAATTGAAGTGAAGACCGTGCGCCTCTACGGCATGGACTACAAGGGCTGCATGTCGTGCCTGGCATGCAAGATTAAGGACAAGGCGGTAAATGTGTGCAAGTTCCGCGACGACCTAACTCCTGTGCTTGAAGAAGTGGCTCAGGCCGACGGACTTGTGATGGGGTCTCCCATCTACTTTAGCGAGGTGACAGCGCAGATGCGCGCGTTCCTTGAGCGCCTGATATTCCCATGGCTGTCTTATAACGACTACAGCCTTACTGCTCCCAAGCGCATCCCCGTGATTCTCACCTACACTATGAATGCCAATGATGAACAAGCCAAGGGCGTTTATCAGTCGATGGGAATTATTGAGAGTTGCCTAAATCGTGCGATGGGCGATGTGGAGCACGTGGATGCTCACAACACCTACCAGGTGAAGAACTACGACCGCTATGAGCTCGCTGGTTTCAGTGAGGAGGCCAAGCGTGAGTACCGCGAACAGAACTGGGAGAACGACCTTCAGCGCGCCTACGATGCTGGTCACCGTATGGCCGAGAAGATATTAGCAAACCAATAAATAATACAACAAATGGAAATTAAAGCAATAAAAATGTTTGATGGCGGCTTCATGAACCAGGCGTTTGCCTTTGGTGGCGAGGAAGGTCGCGACGCGTTTGATGAGCAGATTATCTATCGCAGCAGTCTGCAAAACTTCTTGATTGACACAGGTAGCGAGGTGATTCTCGTTGACACAGGCTTTCAAAATGACTATGATGCTCCTGCCAAGAAACTTGGCGCACCCCTCTACATGGGCGAGAAGATCGCCGACTTTATGGAGGCATTTGTCGCTGCAGGCTACACTCCCGAGCAGGTGACAAAGATTCTTGTTACCCACAAGCACCCCGACCACACCGCAGCATTGCAGTATTTCCCCAATGCTAAGATTTACATCGCCCCTGAGGACGCCGATGCTCTCAAACTTGAGGGCGACAACATTGTGCGTGCAACCTATAGCGATGGCGCTTATCACAACTTCCCTGCTGCACAGAAGGTTGCTGAAGGCATCTACTTTATTAAGGCTAAGGGGCACACTAAGGGCAACAGCATCGTGATTGCTGAAGACGGCGACCTGTTCTACATGATGCACGGCGACGTGACCTATTGCGACGCTGCACTCAAGGCCAACAAACTGAGCATCATCTTCGAGGATTTGGCTGCCGCTCGCGACACTCTCGACCGCGTGCGTGAGTTCATTGCCAACAATTCCACCGTTTACCTTTCCACTCACTGCCCCGAGGGCTACGAGAACCTGGAAATGAAGCGCGTAATGAAGCTGTAAGCCACACCACTAAACCGAAAAAAAGGCATTGAGAATCGTTCCCAATGTCTTTTTTTACTTCCAAGGATCTTTTGGTTCCAGATGGATTTGTCTTGTGGTGCCGTCGCGTCCTTTGACCACGAGGTCTTGCGAAGGCAGATCATCGATTTCGCGCTCTTCTTCCCAAGTGTAATCTTCCACGTTTTTTCCGTTGACTGTGATGATAATATCGTTGAGTTCCAATCCTGCTATTGCAGCAGCTCCTTCACGCTCAAGGCTGCTAACAATCCATCCCTTCCCAATGTCGGTACGGTTGCGGAAATTGTAGCCGTAAGATTCACTGTATTCTTTGCTTGGCTTGAATCGCTTGAGGTACATGAATCCATCGTTGGCGTCAATTATGATGTTGTATTTTGACCAGATGTTGTTGCCAATTGTTCCTAGGTATTCTCGGTCGCTAAATGCCCCTACACCATTAGGAAGATAATCAAATTCTTTGTTGGTTATAGTGTCATTGCCAATAATGAATTGCTGTGATTTCATTGTAACAATCGTTTCTTGTTCCTTAGCGCCAAGGCCGAATTGGGTGCAGTCGGTGACAATTCTCTTTCCCTCGATAGTTTCAAGTGAGTTTTGACGGGTTGTTGCAGCTGTGAAATTAATTGTGCCACCACCGCCAGTGTCCATCAAGTAGGTACCTTTTATGCTCTTACCGGCTATAATAGTCTCGGCCTTGAGCAAGATGCGTTTGTCTTTGTAAGTAATTGGGACTATCATGTGGCCATCAACATGTGGTTTGCCTCCTATGTGCTGCTTGATATAGCCGTGCTCAAAATTTATCTCAAATGGGTGATTCATAATGTCTTTTATACCGATAATGCCATCGACATGACAATCCAGCACATCGCGTAGCTTGAAAATGGGTACATACTCAAATTTTTCAGTGTGGTTGCTTATCTTGACTGTTGCAGGTTCAAATATGACGCGCACTTTGGTTTTGCCGGCAGCACCTCCTGCCATTGCCTGCCCTAATTTTTGGGGCTTCCAGACGGAGTGGGCTAGGAACACACTGTCGATACCAAATATGTCGGCCCCACCAGTGTCAAATATCACTCTGCATGGAATAGTGTTGTTTATTGTCGCATCAAGGTAAAGATGCCCACGATACATGAAAGGGATGCTGTCATTGTCATGAGTGCCAGCACAGGTTGTTGCAGCAGCAAGCAGCAGCAAAAGGGATAGTAAAAAGTTTTTCATAAGTTGAAGAATAAGAAAAATATTGTTTGTGGATTTTGCAAAATTTGTAGCTATGGCGAGAGTAGCAGCGAGGCAATTTCGGCGACTTCTTCCTCGCGTTTAGTGCGCTTGATGAATATGGCGATGGGGTAGTAGTCGCCATTGGGCATGATAACTATGCCCACATCGTTGATGCCTCTAAGTGTTTTGTCTTTGGAGAATCCAGTACCGGTCTTGTGGGCGAGTTGAGCATCTGGTGGAAGTGCGGCTTTGATGCGGTTGTTGCCCGTTTCGCAGTTGAGCATCAAGTCCCATATATACATCAACACAGGGCTTGATTGTCGCTCGCAGTAGAACCAATTGAGCAGTTCGGCCATATCGCGAGGCGTGCACCAATTGTCGTGTGATCGTCGTGGCTTGTTGTGCATTTGCTTCTCGGTCCATTTCAAGCGTATGTTCTTGAATCCTAAGCTACGCAAATAGTTCTGGACATCTCGTGGACTACCACACAATTTGAACAGCAGGTCGCAGGCGTTGTTGTCGCTCTGCTGCAACGATAGCGCAAGCAGTTCACCATAGCTAAATTCACGTTCCTCGTCAATCATTTTGAGCATTGGCGACCAAGTGTTCTGCTCTAAGTCTTGCTTTTTCACAGTCACTCGCTGGTCGAGACCGATGCCACACGAATCAAGATAATGGGCGACATAGATGGCTTGAGGAAACTTCATCACGCTGTTCATCTCATAGCGTTTATCAGCAGTGCGCTCATAACTAATATAAAGATCTCCCTTAATAATGAAGGCACCACAACGTTGCGCATGCACTTGAAATCCAAGCGAAAGGACAATGAAAAGTAACGATATTTTCTTTATGTTTCCCATTTTTTATGTTCATTAATGTGACATTGGATATGATGAAAACATTAATATTCCTTGAAATTGAGAGGGTAGACAAAATGGCTTGTATATGGTCTCACTTCACCATTGATAAGCATAGTCTTCCATGTTATGTTGTAGAGGTGTTTGTTTATCTCCTCCTCAAGCTGAGAATATTGAACGTTTGACATATTTGCTCCAATTAGCCTATATTTGAAGTCAGTAAGTTCACCACATGGATTAACTCTTATATCTGAAATCTCAATGCCAACTTTCTTGCCTTTTAAATCAGAGTAATTTTTTAAGTCTATAGCAAAGTTCTCATTAAGGCTTTTTTCATCATTTTCTTTATTACCGGTTAGTGCAAAACCATCGGCCAAAACTTTGTTGTGATACAGATACTTGTCAATAACTTCGCCTTTAGCAATAATTATGTGAAGTTCAGTCTCATAGTGGCTTTGGTTTATATATCTACCTTGATAGATACATGAGCCTTGCACCGCTTCAATAGTGCCCGAGAACCACGAAGCCACTAATGATTCAAAGCCTTCTTTTTCGGCAATGCTTATCAAAGTGTCTTGTGGTATGTCTTCGACACTTTCAAGCATTAATTTTTCGCCTTTGATGCTCCACGATGAAATAAACCCATTTTGCCATAATTCATACCAATCCAAATCTTTTTCTTTGCATAAAAAGGTTTGTATGTCAAGTTTGACATTTGTGTTAAGGGGCTTGTCCAGCAATTTCCATTCAACGCCATCAATGTGAATGATGTCATCAATTTGGGCAGCTACATTAAACGAAAAAACGGAAACAAATAAAAATGTAAATATAATAGTCCTTCTCATATTGTAAAATATTTTCTTTGTTATAGCTTATTTTTTATTGACTTCACGTTGCGAAAATAGATGCCATATACATCTATCGTAACCTTAAGCAAATATAGTAAAATTTTGAATAGTAAATAACCTTTTTGGTAATTTTCTGCTCAAAATTTTACTATCTTTATCAAATGCAACATTGAGAACCGTTCCCGATGTTACATCTTTTCTCGCGAGGGCTTGGCGCGGCGTGCGAGCTCGAAGAGGCCCACTGGAAGGTGGCAGTAGCCGTCGGGGTTCTTGTCGAGGTAGTCTTGGTGGTATTCCTCGGCGGGATAGAAGCAATTGAGGGGCAACACCTCGGTGACAATGGGCTTGAAGTAGCGTTCGGCCTCATTGGCTACACGCTTCTCGATGACAGGAAGGTCAGAGGGGTCGGTGTAGTAGATGCCTGTGCGGTATTGTGGCCCCACGTCGTGCCCTTGCTGATCTTGGAGAGTGGGGTCAATAGCTTTGAAATACATGTCGAGTAGGAACTCGAGTCCGATTTTTTCGGGGTCATAAACCACCTTTACGGTCTCAGCGTGCCCTGTCTTGTGAGTGCACACTTGTTCGTAAGAAGGGTTCTCTACAGTGCCATTGGCATATCCTACTTGCGTTTCAACTACTCCGTCAATCAACTTGAAAAAATGCTCGGTGCCCCAAAAGCATCCTCCTGCCAAATAAATTTCTCGTGTCATAATTATGTATTTTTTTATAACATAACGCATTAAAATGCTATGAAATTATGTGAAGCATAATAAAATGTAGTTTATGGTTGCAAAATCATTAGATTTTCACTATTTTTGCAAATTCAAATAAAAAGAAAAATTATGCAAAACGAATTTGTGAGCCTGATAAGTAATCAGGCAAAGAAATATGGCAACCGTGAGGCGTTGCGCTACCGTGACTATCTTACCGACCAGTGGACATCGTTGTCGTGGAACAGCTTCAAGCAAGACATCGAGCGTTGTGCCAACGCGCTGCTCCAGGCTGGTGTAGAGCCACAAGGCAAGGTTGCTGTGTTTTCGCAGAATTGCCCTGAAATCTTGATAACTCACTTTGCTTCGTTCTATAACCGTGCCATTCCCGTTCCCATCTATGCCACAAGCAGCAAGGACGAGGCTGCCTACATCATCAACAACTCGGGAGCTACTGTACTCATGGTGGGAGGTCAAGAGCAGTATGATATTGCCAAGCAGCTTTTTGCTGAGTGCCCTAAGCTCAAGCTTCTGGTGGTGATGAATACAAATGTAAATGTTGATGCCGATCTCAAGAATGTTACAACCTGGCGCAAGTTCCTGAGTGAAGGCGGTCAGGCCGGAGAGCTGGTTCGCAGCGCACTAGCTAAGCGCATGGATGAGGGCCGCCCCGACGACCTAATGTATCTCATCTACACATCAGGTACCACAGGCCAGCCCAAGGGTGTAATGCTCACCCACAGCAACTTCAGTGCTGCGATGATGGCGCATGGCATGCGATTGACTTATGTGGATGATAATGATGTCTCGCTTAGCTTCTTGCCGCTTAGCCACATCTTTGAGTTGGGATGGACAATGTACTGCTTGATTCACGGCTTGGTGGTGGCTATCAACTACGACCCTCGCGACATTCAACGCACAGTTAAAGAGGTGAGCCCTAATTGCATGTGCAGCGTGCCACGATTCTGGGAGAAAGTATACACCGCTATTATGGACAATGTGAACGGTGCTAAGCCAGTGGTGAAGACCTTGTTCAAGACTGCTATAAGGATTGGCAAAGCGCGCAACATCAAGTATGCTCGCAATGGTCAAAAGGCACCATATCTTATTGAGAAGCAGTATCAATATTTTGAGAAAAAGGTGTTCTCTCGATTGCGCAAGGCGATTGGTGTTGAGAATGGCAAACTTTTCCCTACTGCTGGCGCAATGCTCAGCGACAATATTACCGAGATGCTACATGCTGTGGGCATCAACATCGTTATTGGATATGGCTTGAGCGAGACCAACGCCTCGGTGTGCTTCTATCCTAACACTGGTTGGGAACTTGGCACCATTGGCGAGCCCATCCCCGGGGTGAAGGTGAAGATTGGAGATCAGAACGAGATATTGGTCAAGGGGCCCACTGTGATGCGTGGCTACTATAACATGCCTGAGGAGACGGCCAAGGCTATTGATGCCGATGGTTGGTTCCATACTGGCGACTGCGGCGAGCTCACCGAGAAAGGTCACTTGATAATGACCGAGCGCCTCAAGGACCTGTATAAGACTAGCAATGGCAAGTACATTGCTCCGCAAATGCTTGAGACACTGCTAGCTCAGGACAAATATATGGCTCAAGTAGCAGTGATTGGTGACGGGCGAAAATATGTTTCGGCACTCATTGTCCCCGACTTTGACGAGCTGAGCATGTGGGCTACCAAACGCAAAATCCAGTTTAAGAACAACGAGGATTTGGTTAACAACCCTAAGGTTCACGAGATGATAGAGAAACTCATCAACGAATATCAGAAGGACCTTGCTAGCTATGAGCAGATAAAGCGCTTTGTGCTGCTGCCTCGACCATTCTCGATGGAGAGCGGTGAGTTGACCAACACTCTCAAGATAAGGCGCGCTGTAATCAACAAACGCTATGCTAAGCTGATTGACGCGATGTATGCAGTTGACTATCGTCCTAAAGGCAAAAAAGAAGAGAAGCTGGACGTGGACCTAAGCCTTTAGTTAATGCATAATGCACAATGCATAATCTGGGCTGACGCTTACTTTAATGCACAATGCATAATTGGGGCTGACGCCTACTTTAATGCACAATTATAATCTAGATTTTTAAAAAACAACTATATTTATTAACCCCTAAATCATTGAGCTCAGATGATTACAACCGACCAACTAAAAGAGATACAAGAACGCAAGGATGCGTTGAGGAGGTATCTTTGACGTCGATAACAAGAAAATCCAACTAGAAGAAGAGGAATTGCGCACCCATGTGCCCGATTTCTGGAGTGACCAAAAGAAAGCCGAACAACAGATGCGCAAAATCAAGACGCTGAAAATGTGGATTGAGAAATGCGCCGAAGTAGAGGACGCAGTGGGTGAAGTGGAAGTGGGCTTCGATTTTGTGAAAGAAGGAGTGCTCACTGAGGACGAACTCGACGCGCTCTATGCCGATGCTCTTGACAAGATCGAGAAGCTGGAGCTGCGCAACATGCTGCGACGCGAAGAGGACAAGCTAAGCGCTATCATGAAGATTAACTCGGGAGCCGGTGGCACCGAGAGCCAGGACTGGGCGTCGATGCTCATGCGCATGTACCTGCGTTGGTGCGAGAAGCATGGCTACAAGACTGCAATCCAGCACATGGTTGATGGCGACGAGGCTGGTATCAAGAGTGTGACAATAGGCATTGAGGGCGACTTCGCCTATGGGTACCTGAAGAGCGAAAACGGAGTACACCGTTTGGTGCGTGTGTCGCCTTACAACGCTCAAGGCAAACGCATGACTTCGTTTGCTTCGGTATTCGTAAGCCCTATGGTCGACGACACCATCGAGATTGTTCTTGATCCTGCACGCATCTCGTGGGACACCTTCCGCAGTGGTGGCGCTGGTGGTCAGAACGTAAACAAGGTTGAGAGTGGTGTGCGTGTGCGCTACCAGTACAAGGACCCCTACACTGGTGAGGAGGAAGAAATCCTCGTTGAGAACACCGAGACGCGCGACCAGCCCAAGAACCGTGAGAACGCTCTGCGCAACCTCAAGTCTATCCTCTACAATAAGGAACTCGAGCACCGCCGCGAGGAGCAGCGCAAAATCGAGGACAGCAAGAAAAAGATAGAGTGGGGTAGCCAGATTCGCAGCTACGTCTTCGACGACCGCCGTGTTAAAGACCACCGCACAGGTCATCAAACAAGCAACGTAGGAGCCGTCATGGATGGCGATATCGACAACTTTATCAAAGCCTACCTAATGGAATTCTCCACCGACGAATAACTCCTAATCATACAATTACAAACAATTATAAACAATTAAAAGTATAATTGTGATGATTGATGTAAATAAATTAAAAGCATTTGAATATGATGTTGTAGGGGCTATCTATGCTGTTCATGGAGAGTTGGGGGCAGGACTGCATGAAGCTTGTTATCAAGAAGGACTGCAAATTGAATTGACCGAAAGGGGGATTCCGTTTGTTAGAGAAATGTCTTTTCATCCAACTTATCGTGGTAAAATTATGGAATCAGTCTTTAGATTGGATTTTTTATGTAAAGATGATATCATTATTGAATGCAAGGCTGTTCCAGAACTGACAAAAGTCCACCGCGCTCAGTTGTTCAATTATATGAGATTATTACAAAAAAGTTGTGGAATATTGGTGAATTTCTCACCATTTTCTGTTGATCCTGAAAGATACTTTTTGGACAAAGAGAAGAATCAAATTGTTGGCGCAAATGGGCAAGTTTTTTATAATAAATAATAATTGTTTTCAATTGTTTGTAATTGTTTGATAAGAAATGAGGAAGAAGCTTACTATAGTGAACGTGGATGGCGTGGTGGTTGAGGACCCTGGGAACCTGCGCGCCTTGATTCGGGACTTTGCCGCCATCAAGGGCCTTAAGCTCTTTGTGCATGGCGAGGGCACGATGGCGACAATGGTTGCCGAGAAAATGGGCATCACCATTCGCCAGGCTAGTGACGGACGTGACATTATCGACGACCGAGTGATGGACCTTGTGACAATGGTCTATGGCGGACTCGTCAACAAGCGACTTGTCGCTATCATGCAGTGGCGAGGACTCAATGCCTTGGGGTTAACAGGAGTGGATCTGAACCTCGTGCAGAGCACTAAAGTTCCCATCAGGCCCGTGAATGTGGGGCGCGTGGGAACCGTGCGTCGAGTTAACTCGTCGATGCTCATCAAGCTGCTCGAAGAAAATGTGGTACCCGTGATTGCTCCGCTCACCCACGACGGCAAGGGAAATCTGCTCAACGGCGACGTAAAGATGTTTGCCTATGAGATTGCGCAGACTCTTACCAGCACCTATGACGTGAATGTTATCAACGTGCTTGGCGAAGAGAATGGTGTGCTGGCCAACGAGCAGAACCCCAATAGCGTAATCCCAGTGTTGCGTCGGGCACAGTACAAGTCGATGTGTGAGAGTGGTGACATCAATCCCGCTGCCTATCCCACTATCAATAATGCCTTCTCGGCTATCGACCATGGCGTGAAGGAGGTGGTGCTTATCAATGCGGCGCGCTTCAGCGACCTGAAGGGAGGCACACACATAAAATGATGAAGTGAGATAATTCAAATGAATCTATACATTTTATGAGCTGAGCATGATTGATTGCTCAGCTCATATTGTTTATTGGAGTTCTTTGACAGCAAGTCTATTGCGCATAGTCTTTTTTTTAGGTAAATAAAAGTTAAATATTTATTTAACTATATGTTATTTTAAAAAATAATTATAACTTTGTGACGACAGAAAAATGGGTCTTGACAGGGACTAAAGGGTTCGACCCTCAAAGTGGCTCATAAGTTATTAATTTTCCTTTGAACCCGCCATAAAATACACATCATCTATGATTAAAAATTTACTCTACTTTGTTGTGATGTTTTTAATGTCAATTCCCATTGTGGAGGCGCAGACTTTTGAGTTTCGTTACCATGGAGAGTCTCTTGCCGATGGAGCAACGGTGACTATTCAAGCCGAGGAAGACGAATGGGGTTTTGGAGAGATGAATTGCTACACCAATCCAAGTTCTGACCCTAGCAATGGACTTATCTTGAAAATCCTCTCGGGCAGTCAAAACTCAGGAGACGCCACATTGAAAATTGAAGAAAATTCTTTGTATCCAGAGAGAATATTGTGGTGCATGGGTGGTAACTGTATGATGGTGATGAATCCATTAATAACCAAACCTTTCACTGCCAATAATGGCATTTGCCTTGTGCAGTTTGATGCCGAAAATATTCAGAGCGAGGGTCATCTATTTGCAACCCTCTCTGCTACTATTGGCAGTGAGACTCACACTGTGAAGATAAAATTTGTTTATGGTGAGCAACCTGCTGTTCCTGGTGATGTGAATGGCGACGGCGCTGTTACTGCTGCCGACATAACCGCTCTATATAGTTTCCTGCTCAACTATGATGTGACTAATCTTATTAATGGAGACCAGAATAACGACGGCAATATCACTGCAGGTGACGTGACTGCTGTATACAACATACTTTTAGGAAATTAATTAACATTTAAATACTTTACGACAATGAGAAAAACAGTACTTCTTCTGTTTGCCATGATTATGGCAATGTCGAGTTTCGCTCAATCGGCGATGACTCCTAAAAACACGATTACTCCAGGTGCTGGAGAAACTTGGTGGGGCTACTTCACCGACAACGATGCAAATGCCGCAAACTTTAGTGCTTACGGCGTTAACGCACTGGCCAATTATGAGGCTGCTATTAAAATTGTGAAGAATGACCCAATTATGGGCAATGCCACTGTTAAGGCAATGCGCATTTGGCTGAATGGGAACACTATTCCCAAAATAACTAGCCTGAAGATTTGGGTGACTAAGACTCTAAAGGTTAACGCACAGGGGGTTCTCTATGTTCAAGATGTTGACTTGTCAACCCTGACAGCTGGCGCCAACGATATAGCGCTTGAAACTCCTTTTGCGATTAATAATGCTGTAACCTACTTTGGTTTCACAATGGAGCTTAGCAGTCAAGATTACGCTATCATGAATGGTGGTGAGTATGAACCCAACACATTCTTCTTCCGTGCTTCAGCCCAGCAGACCAATTGGTCATCGGTTACCAATCATGGTAAGCTGGCTTTGCAACTCCTTGGCGAGGGTGTCAACATTCCTCAAAACGCGGCTATCTTTACTAACAAGAATCTTGGAACTCACAACTATCAAGTGGGCGACGAGGCAGTTCTACCTGTAACTATCAAGAATAAAGGCGAGAACAATATCACTTCGGTTTCTTACACTATAACCAGCAATAACGATCCTTCTACTGCTACCCCCGAGGTTACAGTGCCTATCAATAACATTGAAAATGGTGCCACTGCAACATTCGACGTTCAATTCGATACTAGCGAGCCAGTGAGAGACACAAGAACTGTCACTATCACCAAGGTGAATGGTCAACCCAACGATGCTCCGGCAGCTGACTGTGTGGCAAGCGGTAATTTTACTGTTGTTTCATTCTTGTTTACAAGAGTTCCTGTTATCGAGGAGTTTACTGGCACTTGGTGTGGCTGGTGCCCAAGAGGTTTCGTAGGCATGGAAACAGCACATGAGAAATATGGCGACCAAGTTGTGCTCATCGCTGCCCACAACGGCGACCCAATGGAGATTTCGGATTATAATCCAGTAATGTCAACCGTGAGTGGATTCCCCGATGCTCGTGCTAACCGCGCTACCGACTTTGATCCTAACCCAGATGCTATCCAGAACATGATTGACCAGAGTATGCTCGAGGTTCCAGTTGGTATGGTTAATGTTACTGCTCAATGGAATGATGAGCAGATGAAAACTATTAAAATGGATGCTACTTCTAAGTTTGCCTTTGCCGAGGAAAATACTAACTATGGTATTGCCTTTGTACTTACCGAGGACGGTATGAAGGGTACAAGCTCTAGCTGGGGACAGGCCAACTACTATAGTGGCCAAAGCGGATATCCCAGTTACATGGATTGGTGGTGCAGTCAAGGTTCAAGAGTTATGGGAGTAGAGTATAACTTTGTAGCTGTGGGTGCTTGGCAAATCGCAAGTGGTTTCAATGGCTCGGTTAAGTCGTCATTTGAGGCTGGTGAGGTGATGCCTTTCAGCTATACCGCCGATATCTCTACCAAGACTCTCATTCAAGACAAGTCGAAACTTAAAGTTGCTGCTCTGCTCATCGACCGCAATGCTAACAAGATCATCAACGCATGGCAAACCACAATCTATCCTTATGGATACAATCCTGTTCCAAATGAGTTCTATATGGTTGGTACTTTCAACGAGTGGAACACTACCGAGGCAGGTGGACGTTTAGCATTCACTGCTACCGAAGATGAGGGTGTTTACGAGGCTACTGGCACACTCGAGGCTGGTGCTGAGTTCAAGGTTATCACTCCAAACGGCGACGACTGGACATGGTATGGTGGCGTTGACGAGAACAACGTTGGTTTCTTCATGATTTATGACAACCTGCTCAACACTCCACTGCAGATGGTTGACGGCTCTAACTTCCGCATCGAGAATGGTGGTGAGTTCACCTTCCGCATCAATGCCAACGACATGACCCTCACCGTTCTTCCTATTGGTGGCCCTGTTGTTCCTGGCGATGTTAATGGTGATGGTGTTGTTACCAGCGGTGACATTACAATGCTCTATAACATACTCCTTAATAACGACAACACAGGCGTTGCTAACGGTGACCAGAATGGTGACGGTGTAATTACAAGTGCCGACATTACCACAGTCTACAACATCCTGCTTAATAGCAAGAAATAAACCTTCGGGTGTTTTAGATGTCTATTATGTGAAAAGGATGTTGCATAACTATGCAAGTGGTTTTGCAACATCCTTCTAACAATTAAAAACTATATATACACAATGAAAAAAATTGCTTTATTACTATGTCTTTTCGCCTTGTTGGCTTCAAGTAACGCTTTCGCTCAGCTGCCAGCTGTAACAGTAAAGACAATTGATGGACAAACGGTAAAAGTTGACACTCTCAACAATGCCGGCAAACCTTTCATCATTGACATGTTTGCAACATGGTGCAAGCCATGCCTGCGTGAGTTGGATGCCATATCCGAAGTCTATGGCGATTGGCAAGCAGAAACTGGCGTCAAGATTTTTGTCGTTAGCATCGACCAAGCGCAAAACGTCCATAAGGTGAAACCACTTGTGAGCAATCATGGCTGGGAATATGAAGTGCTTATCGACGCTAACGAAGACCTGAAACGGGCCTTGGGCGTTCAGATGATTCCTTTCACTATGATTGTTGACGGACAAGGAAAAATTGTATACAAGCACACTGGATATACCGATGGCGTTGAGAATGAACTTATAGAAAAAGTACGCGAACTCATCGGTAAATGAAAAGAGCTTTCCTGTATATTGTAATTCTGTGCTGCTACCTTTATTCACCAGCCCAAGAAGAAAAGAAGGTGAAGGTGAGTGGTAGCATTCAGAGCGATATGCTCGTGCCCATGCGTGACGATGCTATAGGTGCTGAGAAAACCGAGGATTTCCAGACCAATACCTATGCCGACGTCATGTTGCAGAGCAAATGGGTGGATGCAGGGCTCAGGTTTGAGTATCTCGACCATCCATTGCCTGGCTTTGAGAAGGATTTCAAGGGATGGGGTGTTCCCAATTTCTGGGTTAAGGGTCGCTATAAGGGCGCCGAGCTCACATTGGGAACGTTCTACGAGCAATTTGGTTTGGGACTCATCTTGCGCACCTATGAGGAGCGTTCTTTGGGCATCGACAATTCGCTGCTGGGAGCACGATTGGTTGTGAGGCCCACCAAGGGTGTTACCATCAAGGCTCTCTCGGGCCGTCAGCGTCGTTATTGGAGTTGGAACAAGGGGCTTGTTAGCGGTGTTGATGCTGAAGTCAATATCAACGAGTGGATTCCAGCATTGCGCAATCGTGGCACTGAGCTGATGATTGGTGGCTCGTGGGTGAACAAATATGAGAAACAGGAAGACATCTTTGTCGATCCCACCCACAAGCTCAATTTGCCTGAATATGTCAACGCTTGGGATGTGCGAGCATCACTCAATACGGGTCCGTGGAGCGTTCATGCCGAGTATGCCCAAAAGACGCAAGACCCGTCGTTCGACAATGGCTATAACTACCAGAAAGGTACTGCAGCAGTGCTCTCGGGTTCTTATGCAAATAATGGCATCAGCATATTGCTTCAAGCCAAACGTAGCGAGAACATGGCTTTCCGCAGCCGTCGCAGCATGATTGGCACCTCGTCGTTCATCAACCATCTGCCGGCGTTCACGCAGGAGCAGACCTATGCCCTTGCGGCACTCTACCCCTACGCCACACAGTTGGCGGGTGGTGAGTGGGCCTATCAGGCCGAGGTTGGCTACAACTTCAAGCGCAAAACCAAGCTTGGCGGTAAGTATGGAATGAATGTGAAGTTCAACTTCTCGCATGTGCGATGGAAAGGCGAGACCTTCTATCAGGACATTGACGTGACGTTGACCCGCAAGTTATCACCAAGTGTCAAGCTTGCTCTCATGTACATGAATCAGCGCTACAACATGACGATAGTTGAGGGACATGGCGGCATGGTACGTTCTAATATTTTCATTGCCGACGCTAAGTTCCAGCTATCAAAGAAAACATCACTTCGCACCGAGTTGCAATACCTGTCTACTCCCGACGACAAGGGCGATTGGCTCTATGGGCTTGCTGAGTTCTCACTGGCTCCGCACTGGATGTTTACTGTGAGCGACATGTACAATGTGGGAGAGACTAATATCCACTACTATCACGGTGATGTGACTTTCAGCATCGCGGCACATCGTGTGCAATTAGGTTTTGGACGCACCCGTGCGGGCTACAACTGCTCGGGTGGTGTGTGCCGTTATGTTCCGGCAAGCCGAGGTTTCACTTTATCTTATAACTACACATTCTGATCATGAAGATTAAGGCTTACATAACATTAATGCTGGTTACCCTGCTCATGGCAGCATGTAGCCACATTCCCGAAGATGAGCAGTTGATTTATGTGAAACCGGCACCAGTAGAGCGTAGCGTTTTGCTTGAGGACTTCACTGGCCAGCGTTGTGTTAACTGTCCTTTGGCTGCCGATGAAATCGCTAAGCTGCATGAGCAGTATGGAGAGGATGCCATTATAGCAGTGAGCATTCACTCGGGACCATTGGGATTCCACACTAATCCCCGATTCTTAGGACTTGCTACCGATGTGGGTGATGAATACTACAATCATTGGAATCTGGAATTCCAGCCTGTGGGTTTGATCGACCGTGGAGCTCCTGCTGAGTATACCGCTTGGGGAACTCTCATTCGACAAGAGTTGCAAAAGACGGCGCCAGTTGACATTGATCTTATGGTGAATCCTAGTGATGACAATCAAATCGATATTTACACCGAGATTCAGGGTGTAGACGGAAACACACAAGGCAAACTGCAGCTGTGGATTGTTGAAGATGATATCACTGCCTTCCAGATGATGCCCGACGGCACCCGAAACGACAACTACATCCATCAGCACGTGTTCCGTGCTGCTGTCAATGGTGAGTGGGGCGAAGACGTTGAAGTGCAAGAGGGATATACTGTCTCAAATAATCACTTAATCACTCTCTCCGATGAGTGGAAGGTCGAAAATCTATATGTTATCGCCTTCGTATATAACGCCTCGGGTGTTCTACAGGTAACAAAGGCTAAACTGCAGAATGACGAGCCACTCGAAGAATAGAGAGATTATTTACCCTAAACTTTTAAGTCCCGAATCATAACACAATGTTTCGGGATTTTTGTTTGTCCCGAATCGGTCATTAGGATTTATTATTTTATTTTGGGCTGATGGCTGCGGCGGTAATCGCTGGGCGACATCCCCAGATGCTTGGTGCAGTAGCGGCTGAAGTAGCTCAGCGAGGCGAAATTCATGCGCTCAGCAATCTGAGTGAGCGACATGCGCTCGTCTTCAAGAAGATTTTTCAGTATGGGCACAGTGGCACGGTCAATGAACGACGTGACGCTGTGCCCTGTCAGTCTCTTAATTGTTGCCGAGAGGTATTTTGGCGATACGTTCAGGCTTTCGGCATAATAGTTAACACTACGCTCAGTGCTGCTTACTCCAGTCGACAGCAGTTCCATGAGCGACTTCACAATATAGCCCGTGCGGTCGCTGTGCTCGCTTGTGGTGTCGCGTTGCGAATGCGATTCAAAGATGTCATACATCATGGTTTGGCACAGGCTCCCCATCATTTCACGGTAAAACATGTGATGGCGGTTTTCCATGCGGTCGCGCAGCCGGTGGAAATCGTCAAGAATGCGCATGGCGTGCTCTTCGCTGAGAGGAATTACTGGGTTGTAGTTTAGGCTTATGCTGCCACCAATGCTATAATTGTTTGAGGGCAATAGGCTCTGAAGGAACTTGTTGTCGGCGGCAAACCACTCCACTTTCATATCAGGGTGTGCAGCAAGATTGCGCGCGCGGTGAGGGTAGGGCATCACCACTAGGTCATTCTTCACGATGTGGTAGCAGTGCTCGTTAAACACAAAACTTCCCTCGCCTTGCATGCACAGCATGTGCATGCAGGTGTGCTTGAGCTCGGGAGCATTCATCCCATAAAAATCCTCTGAAAAAAGAAAATCTATCTTCATATCGTTTATCGTTTTTCGGGGCTTCGGGAACTCTTCTCTCTCACCTGCAAATTTCGGAGGGAATCGGAAACTCTCCCCTCTCACCTATAACTTTGTTTGTCGCAAAATTACTCATATTTTTTAAAGAAAAAGAATATTTTGTGCAAAAAGTGAAAATTGTGGTGCTTTTTGTGAAACTTTTAAGTCAAAAAACAGTAGTAATTTTGCAGTGTAATTAAAAAAATAGAGAAAAATGGAAGCAATCATTGTTGACCCCCGCAAAACCACCCCTAGTGAGATGGAGCGCGGCATGAAAGATGTGAAACTGGTTTTTGCCATTAACCATACTATGCCCTACACCGATGAATATAACAACCTGGTGAAGGAACTTTTTGGCGATAATTTGGGTGATGGAGCCATGGTGATGCCACCACTCAAGGGAGTGTGCTTCGATAGGGTGCACATTGGCAAGAATGTGATGATTATGCCCGACTGCCTGATGATGTCACGAGGCGGCATTTCAATCGAGGATGATGCAATGATAGCAGCCAACGTGCAGCTCATCAGCAACAATCATGACTTGCACGACCGCCAGTTGCTTATTTGCAAACCTGTGCACATAGGCAAGAAAGCATGGATTGGCGCAGGTGCCACCATTTTGCCTGGTGTAACTGTGGGAGAGAATGCCGTGGTTGCAGCAGGTGCTGTTGTCACTAAGGATGTCGCTCCTAACACCATTGTTGGCGGCAATCCTGCAAAGTTTATCAAGAATATAGAGTAAAAACAATTAGGAGGACAGACTATGATTTTCGATAGAAACGAACAGAAAGCAGTAGTGGCACTTTTGGGTGCCGGAAGTATGGGAACAGCCATCGTGCGTCGCATTGCAGCAGGCAAAAAGATTTTGCTGGGTGACATCAGCGAAAAAGCGTTGGAGCGCGTGGGCGACGACTTTCGTCGCAGTGGCTACGACGTGGAGACAATGGTAGTAAACGCTTTGCAAAAAGATAGCATCGAGGCCTTCGCACAAAGGGCTGCCAGCCTTGGCCCCGTGATGTATTTCATCGACACTGCAGGTGCTTCACCCAATCAGGCCAGTCCTGAACACATCGTAAATCTCGACATGGTGGGCACGGGCTATGCTGTGGATGCATTTGGCGAAGTGATGGCCCAGGGTGGCGCAGGACTTATTATTTCGAGTCAAGCGGCTTATATGTATCCAATTCCTAATGACATCGAACTTCAGTTGGTAAACACTGCCACCGAGGATTTGAAAGACGTTAAATTCATTCAAGAGGTGGCGATGAAAGATTCGGGTTTAGCCTACATGATTGCTAAGCGCATGAATCACTTGCAAGCTCAACGTGCTGCGGCCACTACTTGGCGTAAGCGTCGAGCACGCATCAACACAATCTCGCCAGGTGTCATTGTCACACCGCTGGCCTACGATGAGTTCCGCGCTAGTGGCGAAGGCTATCAGGCTATGATTGACGCCTCGGCTGCACAGCGCACAGGCACCAGCGATGAGATTGCCGAGGTTGCAGCATTCCTGCTTGGCGAGCACGCCAAGTTTATCACAGGAACCGACTTGCTCGTCGATGGTGGCGTGATAGCCTCGATTCGTACTGGGGAATTCAAACTTTGGAGAGAAGATTAAACAAATAAATTAATAATAATGAGTATCAAAAGTATCATCACAGCCGTATTGGCACTGCTGGTAACAACGGGATGCAACGGCGGCGTAAAGCAAGAAAAAACTATGGATAATAAAGGTAAAGCATTGGTAGTGTTCTTCTCGCATGCGGGCGACAACTACGCAGTAGGTAACATCGAGGTAGGCAACACTAAAATCGTTGCCGACTACATAAGCGAAATCGCTGGTGCCGACCAGTTTGAGATTGTAACTCACAAGTACGACGGCATGGCCTACACGCCACTAATCAACCTAGCCCAGGAGGAGGCCCGCAAGGGCGAGTTGCCACCCTATGAAGGCGAAATCACCGACTTGTCACAATATGACACCGTCTTCATTGGTGGTCCCGTGTGGTGGGGCACCTATCCACAGGTGATGTTCACTTTCTTCAAGAATCACGAAAATGATCTTAAAGGAAAGACTGTAATCCCCTTCACCACCCACGAGGGCAGTGGACTTGCCAATTGCGTGGAAGACGTGAAAGAAGCCTTCCCAGGAGCTAATGTGACTAAAGGCTTCAGCATCTATGGTCACGATGTCCGTTCTGGAAAGAACAAGGTTGAGAAATGGCTCAAAGGTTTGGGATATTAATACGAAATAATCATGGAATACCTAAAATTATCTAATGGTGTTGAAATGCCATTGCTGGGCTACGGTGTGTTTTTGGTTAGCCCCGATGAGTGTGAACGTTGCGTGAGCGATGCCTTGAGTGTGGGATATCGTCTTATCGATACTGCACAAGCCTACCAAAACGAGGAAGGTGTGGGCAACGCTTGGCGCAAGAGTGGACTAAAGCGCGAAGACCTTTTCCTCGTGACGAAAGTGTGGATTTCCAATGCAGGAGAGGAAAAGGCAGCACAGAGCATTGACGAGAGTCTGCGCAAACTGCAGACCGATTACATCGACCTGCTGCTCATCCACCAAGCCTACGGCGACGTGTTCGGCTCATGGCGTGCTATGGAGAAGGCTTATCGCGACGGAAAGGTGCGCGCCATTGGCGTTAGCAATTTCCAGGCAGGTCGTTTCTTTGACTTTGCTCATTATGTTGATGTGAAACCTATGGTTAATCAGTTGCAGTGCAACACTCTCATCCAGCAAACTGGCATTGAGTCAATTCATGCCGAATTCGGCACCAAGATGATGGCTTGGGGACCACTGGGCGGACAGGGCGTTGACGGCATCGTTAAGAGCAAGGTGCTTGCCGACATAGGTGCGAAATATGGTAAGAGTGCTGCTCAAGTAGCTCTTCGATGGCTTACCCAACGTGGCATTGTAGCTATACCCAAGAGCACACATCGTGAGCGCATGGAGCAGAATCTCAATGTTTTTGACTTCACTCTTAGCAACGATGACATGGCTCTCATTGCCAACCTCAACCAGCACGACACTGGCACCATCAACTTCGGTGATCCACAGTTCGTGAAATATCTAATTGAAAACTACGGATAAATAACAATAGAATAAATGAGATTTCGCACGGCATTATTGGCAGCAATTGTTGCTGCGACTGCATTCGCTCAGGGCGTGATTGATGTGCATAGTCACCTCATCTCTCCTGAGTTTGTGTCGGCACTTGAAAGTGAAGGCCGATTATTGGACGAGGGTTTCCCTCTGCCAAAATATGATGTAGAGGGACATCTCAAGTGGATGGATGAGGCCGGTGTTGAAACTTCTGTACTGACATTGGCGGCCCCACAGCCCACATCGCCTGGCGTTGTAAGAAAGACCAACGAGGCTGCTGCGCGCATTAAGCGAGAGCATACGGGGCGATTCCTGTTTTGTGTAACATTGCCGTTGCCCGATGTTGATGCAGCAATCCGTGAGGTGAAGTATGCTCTCGATACTCTTGGAGCCGATGGCATCAAACTGGCGACAAACGTGCAAGGACAGTACTTGGGCGCACCCGAGCTCGACACTCTTTTTGCCGTGCTCAACGAGCGCCATGCGGTTGTCATCCTTCATCCGCATCGTCCTGAGCCTGTGAATCGTGAGGTGATGCAGCAAACTCCCCTCGCCATGCAGGAATATTTGTCGGAAACCACCCGTGCGGTGACTAACATGATAAGCCGTAATGTGCTGGCGCGTTACCCGGGCGTTAAGGTGGTGGTGCCTCATTGTGGTGCTTATCTGCCTCTGGCGGTGCCTCGCATGAAGTCGCTTGTGCCAGTGATGCAGGCCAATAAGCTCGTGGGCGACATCGACTGGGATGCCAATCTCTCGGCTCTATATTATGACCTCGCTGGTGCACATTCGCCCGAGGTCATCCGCATGATGCTCACTATTACTACTCCCGACCACCTGCTCTATGGCTCCGATTATCCCTACGTTGCTCCACAGGTGCTCACTCAGAGCCTCGCGAGGATGAAGCTATACTTGACTACCGAGCCAGACCTTGCACCTTTTAAAGAAATGATATTGTGGAAGAATGCGAAGTGGTTGCTTGGTCAATCAAACGAAAAACCGACGGCTGAGAAGACTGATATGACAAAGATGCTCGTTCGCATCGCCGAGATTGAGGTCTATCCTCAGTATCTCACGGAGTATTTGGCTTTTGCCAATGAGGTTGACCGCCTCAGTGTTGAGCGTGAACCTGGTGTCATCTGCCTTTTCCCGATGCAGAGTGCCGAGAATCCAACTCTGATTCGCATTCTCGAAATCTATGCATCCGAGGATGCTTATCAGAGCCACCTCAAGACCGCCCACTTCCAGAAATATAAGCAAGGCACGCTCCACATGGTAAAGCACTTAAAACTTCCAGCCATGAAGCCACTTGATCCTGAAACAATGAAACTGATATTCAAAAAGCAAAGATAATATGGAATACGTAAAACTTGGAAACTCCGACTTGCGGGTGTCCCGCATCTGCCTTGGCTGCATGGGCTTTGGCGACCCAACCATTGGGCAGCACTCTTGGACTATAGGTGAGGAGCCTACGCGTGAGATTATCCATCGTTCGCTTGACTTGGGCGTGAATTTCTTCGATACAGCCATCGCTTATCAGTTGGGCACTTCTGAGCAGTTTGTGGGACGTGCCTTGCGTGATATGGCAAAGCGTGAAGATGTGGTTGTCGCCACGAAGTTCTTGCCTCGCACCGACGAGGAGATTGCGCATGGCATCAACGGCCGCCAGCACGTTCTCAACTGCATCGATAGCAGTTTGCAGCATCTGAGCATGGACTATGTGGACCTTTATATCTACCACATCTGGGATTACAAGACTCCTGCCGAGGAAATCCTTGAGGGCATGAATGAGGCCGTAGAGTCAGGCAAAGTGCGTTATATTGGCATTGCCAACGCTTATGCCTATCAAGTGGCTAAGATGAATGCCCTTGCTGAGAAGAAAGGATGGGCAAAGTTTATCTCGGTGCAAAATCACTATAATCTGATTCTGCGTGAGGAAGAGCGCGAGATGTTCCCCTTCTGCCGTGAGGAGAATATAGCCATGACACCCTATAGTGCACTGGCTTCGGGCAAACTGGCCAAGCGCCCTGGGGAAACTTCTCTGCGACAAGAGAAGGACTCGTTCATGCATTTCAAGTACGACAGCACAGCTGAGCAAGATAATCACATTGTGGAGCGCGTCGTGGAACTTGCCGACCGTTATGGAGTGGAGATGACACAGATTTCTCTGGCGTGGCTGCTCACAAAAGTGGAGTCGCCCATCGTGGGAGCCACTAAGTTGCATCACATCGATGGTGCGGTGAAAGCGCTCGATATTCAACTCACTGGCGATGACATCCGTTATCTTGAGGAACCCTATGTGCCTCACAACCTTTCGGGTGTTATGGCTGTTAACAAACCCACAATGAGTGAGGAACCAGTGTGGGTGAATGCAAGTAAGAACAAATAAAATAAAACAACAATGAAAAAGTTAATAATAATGGCGACAATTTTATTGATGTCGCTGCAAATTAAAGCACAATATATGGCACTTACAACAAGACAACAGGCTCTCGTGGCAATTGCAGCCAACGAGGCTAAAGGTAACATTGATGGGCTGAAAAAGGCACTTAACGAAGGATTTGATGGTGGTCTGACAATCAGCGAAGCTAAAGAGGCGCTCTCGCAACTCTATGCCTACACTGGTTTCCCTCGTTCACTCAATGCCTTAGGAGCATTGCAACAAGTGATTAAGGAGCGCACCGAGGCTGGCAAGAAGACCGAGGCTGGTCGTGAGGCCGATCCACTGCCTAAAAACTATGACGCGCTGAAACAAGGCACCGAAGTGCAGACTAAACTTTCGGGACGTCCATTCAACTATGAGTTTGCACCACAAACCGACTACTATCTCAAGGCGCATCTATTTGGCGACATTTTCGCGCGCAACAACCTCTCATTTGCCGACCGTGAGATTGTCACTGTTTCAGCGATTTCTGCTCTGCCAGGTTGCGAACCACAACTCATGGCACACATCAGTGGCGCCCGCAACATGGGCGTGACCGATGCTCAATTTCACGAGATTCCACTAGTGCTGCAGCAAAGGGTAGGGGAGGCCGAGGCCAATCGTGCCAAGAAGATGATGGCACAGGTGTTCAACGAGCCACAACCCGCTGCGGTCGAAACTGTTGACTTCAACGTGTGGCCCAAGGGTAATCCCAACGATGCCTATGCCCAGTATTTCATTGGCAACAGCTATCTTGCCGACATGGGTGGAGGAATCTTCAACGTGACTTTCGAGCCTGGATGTCGCAACAACTGGCACGTTCACCACAAGCAGGTGCAAGTGCTCATTTGCGTTGCTGGTCGTGGTTGGTATCAAGAGTGGGGAAAAGAGCCTGTTGAGATGACTCCAGGCACCATTATTGCTATCCCTGCCGAGGCCAAGCATTGGCACGGCGCTGCCCGCGACTCGTGGTTCCAGCACCTCACCTATCACAAGGACGTGCAGCCAGGAGCCAGCAACGAATGGCTCGAGCCCGTTACCGACGATGTTTACAACAAAGTGAAATAATTAATAACCAATAAAATTATCAATTTATGTTAGGAAATTTTTCTTACCACAATCCCACCAAATTGTATTTTGGTGATGAGTCTTTGAACTTTCTCAAGGACGAGTTGAAGAACTTTGGACCTGTTGTGCTGCTCAACTACGGCAGTGGCAGCGTGAAACGCAACGGTATCTACGATCAGGTGGTGGCTATTCTTAATGAAGCTGGCAAAACCGTTGTTGAGAATCCTGGAGTAATGAGTAACCCCACTTTAGAGAAACTTAATGAGGGTGTGAAGATAGCTCGTGAGAACAATGTTGACCTTATCCTCGCCCTCGGCGGTGGCAGTGTGTGCGACTACTCTAAGGCAGTTGCTGCTTCGGTGTTCTGCGATGGCGACTATTGGGACAAGTTCTGGCTCAAGCAGGAGCAACCTGCTGCCGACCAACCTTTGCTGCCTGTGGCTTGCGTGCTCACAATGGCTGGCACTGGCTCCGAAATGAATGCCGGCACAGTGATTACCGATGCCGAGCACAACTTCAAGGTGGGCCACGTGTTTGATGACCGTCTCATGCCCAAGTTCTCTATTCTTAATCCCAAGTTCACAATGACTGTCCCCGAGAACCAGATGAAGGCTGGCATCTATGACATCATGAACCACATCATGGAGCAGTATTTCTCTGATTTTGATGACAATACCAGCGACTATATCTCCGAGGGGCTTATGCGTTCGCTCATTACAGCATCGCGCATTGCTGTGAAGAATCCACAGGACTATGAAGCTCGCTCTAACATCATGTGGACTGCAACTTGGGCTCTCAACACTCTCATTGGCTGTGGTAAGCACGAAGATTGGATGGTGCACATGATTGGTCACAGCGTTGGCGCTTGGACACATGCTCCCCATGGATATTGCTTGGCTTCGGTTTCTATGGCCTATTACAAGCGTGCCATGAAGGAAGGCTTGCCTAAGTTTGTGCGCTTTGCCAAGAATGTGTGGAACATTGGCGGCAACGGAATGAACGACGAGCAAATTGCCGAGGCTGGTCTTGCAGCTCTTAAGGATTGGATGCTTGAGATTGGGCTGCCTCTTACTATAGGCGAACTCGGTGCCACTGCCGAAATGATTCCAGGCATCACAAGCACCACAGTTGTCTATCCTGCAGGCTATCTCAACCTCAAGCCTGAGGATATTACCGACATCCTCACCGACAGCCTTTAATATGACCTTGAACTAAAAGGAAAAATTTTAGATAAAGTTAAAATGTTTATAAGCTGCTAACTTGCATCCCAGCAAGCCTAGCAGCTTATAATTTATTATTGTTAGAAAATGTGCTTTCTGCGTCAATTGTTCTTAATAAAAAGAAACAAAAAGATTTAGTCCTTAATTGTCTTTAAAAACCGTTATTTCTTTGGGAAGCCGCGGTGGGAGATCAAGTACTGTCCAATCTGCACGGCATTGAGGGCGGCGCCTTTCTTGATTTGGTCGCCCACAACCCAGAATGTCAAGCCGTTGTCGCTACTAGTGTCGATGCGGATGCGGCCCACATACACGGGGTCTTTCCTCGTGCAGGTGATGGGCATGGGGTAGGTGTTGCTGGCGGGCTCATCCATCACCACGATGCCAGGAGCGAGCTGCATGGCGGCACGTGCCTCCTCGGGTGAGATGGGCTCCTCGCACTCAATCCACACAGCCTCGCTGTGGGTGCGCATCACTGGCACACGCACGCAGGTGGCGCTCACGCGGATGTCGCTATGCATGATTTTGCATGTCTCACGCACCATCTTCATTTCCTCCTTGGTGTAGTCGTTGTCGGCAAAGACATCGATGTGAGGAATCACGTTATAGGCCAACTGATGTTGGAAGTGCTTAACGGTTGTCTCGAGTTTGCCGTGTGCTATCTCGCTTTGTTGCAGTGCCAGCTCGTCCATGGCCTGCAGACCAGCACCGCTGGCCGCCTGATAGGTAGCAACTTGCACATTCTTGATGTGTGAGATGTTGTCGAGTGGTTTCAGGGCAACAACCAGGATAATTGTCGAGCAGTTAGGATTGGCAATGATGCGTCGTGGAGCGTTGAGAGCATCGTCGCCGTTCACCTCGGGTACCACCAGTGGCACGTCGTCATCCATGCGGAACGCGCTGCTGTTGTCAATCATGATGCACCCATATTTCGTGATAGTCTCGGCATACTCACGTGCCGGACCGCCACCCATCGACACAAAGGCGATGTCGATATCCTTGAAGTCGTCGTTGTGCTGCAACAGCTTCACCACATGGTCTTTGCCACGGAACGTGAAGATGCGCCCGGCACTACGCGCCGACCCAAACAATACCAGCTCGTCAACAGGAAAATTCTGCTCATCGAGCACTCGCATAAACTCTTGTCCCACAGCGCCACTTGCGCCCACAATAGCTACTTTCATTTCAATTAAGTGTAATGAGTGTTTATTTGTTTATTGCTACAAAGTTATATGTTTTTTGCATAAATAGCAACTTCCATGCCACAAATTAATGGATTACTAATATGCTCTAAAAGATTCCCATTATTTTAAATATATAAACCACCAAGCTTTTTTCATTTTTATTGACTGACCGTCTGCATCTGCGTGTCATTGAGCAACTGCGTTCCATTGTGGTGAACGTGTTGCAGGGCAATATGCTGGACATTCAAGGTCTGCGTGACATCGTGGATCTTATGCGGAAGAATGAGGAGTATTTTGCCGAGTTCGCCAACAGCGACACGGCGAAACTGTTCACCCCACCAATCTTCGAGAATAAAAAACGAAGTCATGGTTACTGGTTTTAAATAATGTTGTATCTTTGTAGGATAAAATTCATATTTTTACTACATCTCATTATGTCAAAATTTGTAGAATCATTGAAAATTGACGAAAATGTTTTTGAGTTGACCAAAGATGCTGAAATAGGTTACCTCGAACATTTTTGTGCACCTTTTACAGGTGGTGATTGTTGTGTGGTTCCTGATGGTACGGCTTTTGCCCCACATGGTCCAATGCGTGCAGATGCACTTTATATGCATCTGGTCGAGCCAAATGAATCATTGCTTGACACAATGAGAAACAAAGTCAAAACTAAATATGATGAGCATTTGCAGATGTATGAAAGGTTGCAAGGATTTTCCTTTTATATAACAGAAGAACAATTGAGAACCTTTCCACTAAAATTCAGAAGCGGTAGTCTTGAGAGGCTGATAACTATTATGGAATTACTCAGAGATCCCAAAAACTATTATTAATCAATGGTATTTCATTGAATTTTGTCTTTTACGCATAGAAGCGGTTACCGTACATTTGCAGTACGATAACCGCTTTTATTATGGACAAAGATACTAAGACTATCGACATCAAACTTCCCACACGATGGGAAGAGTTGAATGAAAAGCAGCTGCGCTATTTGTTCACCCTCATAGCGCAGGGTATTCCATCGATGAAGTCAAGGAGTTCCTTGAAGAGAACCTCGGATGGCAGTTCTGCGGTATCATCGCTGATTCTTTCAACGATAAAGTTTTTCGCAGAAATCACTGATAATTACAATAATTATTGTAATTTTGAGGCGTTAATAAAACTATTAAGCTATGAGAACAAGAATATTCACATTACTTTCTTTGTTATTGATAACTTCAACTTCGCTTTTTGTTTCTGCTCAAAAAGATGTTACCACCTTTTTAGGAATCCCTGTTGATGGCACTAAATCTGAAATGAAGAAGAAGCTTATAGCAAAAGGTTTCAAGCCCAAAACAGAAGATGGTGTTGAATATTTAGAAGGAGAATTTAACGGTAAAGATGTCCAAATCTATATTGTAACAAACAACAATAAAGTATATAGATTAATGTTGGCTGATAAACTATTACAAGATGAAGCCAATATAAAGATTCGTTTTAATACATTAGTAGGCCAATTTGAACGTAACAAAAGATATTCACAGGGTATTGATGAAAAAGACCAAAGAATACCAGATGATGAAGATATATCTTATGAAATGACAGTTCACAAAAAAGTGTTTGAAGCTGCTTTTTATCAAAAACCAGATGATGAAAAAGTTGATACTGTCGCATTACGAGAAAACATATTACAAGCTATTTATGCACAATATACTCCAGAACAACTTGAAAACGCTGATGATGACATGAAAAGAGATATGATGATCTCAGCTCTCATTGTAGCAGAAGAATTGCTTAGAAAAAAATCAGTATGGTTTAGGATAGCTGATTATAATGGAAAATATGGCATTAATATGTTCTATGATAATGAATATAATCATGCCGACGGGGAAGATTTATAAATATTATAAATAAAGTTTTATTGCTTTTGACACAAAAACTGCGGCAATCACGTCGCAGTTTTTGTCTTTTATGGTGTGATTCAATCATAGTAGTTTTGCGTCAAGAAAACCGCAAAACTTTTTTATTATGATTGACACAACACAACTGACTCAACTTATCTCCGCGTTCCGTGTGGAGACGGAGAAGGAGTCGATCTCGCCGGAAACCGTCGGCTCACTCCTTCAGAACATCACTGACTTGCTCGCCAATGCGTCTTGCGGTGTTTTTTTAATGTTGTCTCGCCACCATGCCATCCACTACCTTTGCGCACATGCGCGTTCATTGACATACTGCCACCCCCCCCCTATATAACTGTAGTTCTGCATTGCGCCTCAATGTAATCGTAACATCCAAACCGAATCATTAAAATAGATAATTTACGGTCCATTCATGGTAATTTGCGTGAAAAATCTCCATGCGCAGCCAAAATAAAATTCTAGCAGGAGTAGCAAAACAACGGTTGTTTTGTTTGTTATTCAGTTGTTATTGTTGTTTGACAAAACTGAGTCAAGTGAGTCAGGTGAGTCAGGCGAGTCAGGTGAGTCCTTCTTTCGCCAATTCACTAAATTAGCCGTTAGTGATTCCACCGATTCCATGCGATTCCATTTTCAATCTTAGCCCGCAGGGCAGTAATCTTTAGCGCGCAGCGCGGCCCAACTGATTCAGGTGACCCCTTAATGCAATTTTGTTTTTTCAAGAAAAATGAGTAAATTTGCATGTTAATATTAAGAAATAACCTAAAAGATAATAAAAGAATGAAGAAACTCTTTACTTTTTTGTTGATTGCACTTGTCGCCATTAGCGTTAATGCTGCTGGAGTTATGATTTGTGGAAAGGCCTACAATGAGAATAGTTATCAGCTTATAAATCAAGAACTCACTGAGGCTATAACTATACCACTCTTTTTAAAATAATAATTTATTAACTATCAAAATCAGTATTTATGAAAAAGTTATTTTTAATGTTTGCCGTTGCAGGTCTTATTGCTTCCTGCACAGGTAATGGTAACACTAGCGGCAGCACTACCACTAGCGGAGAGAACAAAGACGGTGAAACCACCGAGAACACCGAGGCCCCAAAAGAGGAGAAAGACACAGTGAGAGGTCCTGTGACAATCGACAACCCAACTTGGACAATCAACGTACCCGAAGGATGGTATGTTCAGAGCGATACCAAGGGCCAAGATCAAAAGAGCTCTTCTTACGTGCGTTTAGAGCCAAACCAGAAGCCTGAAGGCGTGTTTGGATTGGCATTCATCAAGATTGCTTCTTATCCTTACAAGAGCAACACTGTTGAGGACTCACAAGAAACATTTAAGAAAGCATTTAGGCTTGAGAATGTTAAGATTGAAGACGAGACCCTTGGTGGCGTGAAGTTTGCTGAAATCTCAGTTCCTGCTAGCGACAAGGGTTCTGAGATGCATCATCTTGCTGCTCCATTGACTCCCGAAGGTGTTGTTTCTATCGAGGTTCATGGATATGACCTTGACGATCCCGTTATCGAGGCTATGCTTGAAAGCTTCAAGCTCAAGCCAGCTGAGCCCGAGGCAAAGTAATTTCCTATTACTAAAGTTATAAATAGTGTGAGTGGAGCACAGCATCAACGCTGTGCTCCACTTTGTTGATGATAGGGGTGTTATTGCAGGGTTGATTCTTTTTTTTGATGACATTTTTCGGCGATTTTAGTATTTTTGCGTCTTATATTATGTGACGCCCAATGAGCGTTTTGTGATTATGTTTGCTAGCAGCCGCAGAAATATTGACGAAGTGATAGAGGTTAACCTTGACGCATTGGTGAGGTTTGCTTACTTCCGCATCGGCGACCGTGTCGAGGCCGAGGACATCGTTTATGATGCTGTGCTGCGTCTGCTTGAAAACAGCAACAAAGTAAATGATGCCAAGTGCTATTTGTTTCGCATTGTTTACAACCTGTGTCAAGACAAGTTCAGAAAAAAGCAGGTGTCAATTGTGCCATTCGAAAACATTGACTTGCACAATGAAACGGAAAACCAACTAGATCAGGAGGAAATAGACCGAATCAATCGCTTGCTTGACGGCTTGCCGCCAAACGAGGAGGAGATTGTGAGAATGAATGTGGTTGACGAACTTTCGTTTGTGGAAATAAGCCGCATCCTCAATCTTCCACAATCAACAGCAAAATCCCGTTTTTATTCGGGAATGAAGAAACTGAGAGAAAAGTATTTCACGACTAATCAATGACAGCTATGGACGAATTCCAAAACATAAAAGACTTGCTAAAGCCGAAACGCACAATAGGGGCATCTTCTGATTTGCGTCAGCGCATCAGCAAGGCATCGGTTCAAAAGCGCAACACCGTTAACAAAACAAGGTGGCTGTGGGGTGCCGCTGCCGCTTGCGTGGCAATTATTTTTTGCACTACATTACTTTTCAATAGGAAAAGTGCCATTACATCATCTGGCGACTGTATCGTTTTTGTAGCAGGACAGCAGGCTGTGGGTGATGATGCTCAAGCTATTGCCGAGGCTGATGTTGCCAAAATGGAGCAGTTCATGCGCACAGTGGCTCAGCAAAATGCAGCCGAGCAAGAAAAAGTCAATCAATTCATGCAACATAAATCTCAACAGAAATGAAACGTCTGATTATCATCATAACATGCATTGTCACCGCAATTGCGGTCTATGCCACTCCGCCTAAGCTGAATGTTGAGAGCCTGTTTGACGGCCGCTACAACGACAACAAGAGTGTGACCATTTCAATCTACAAGAACAATGGCAACTACTATCGCGGATTGACGGTAAAGAACAATCCGGGCATCATCAAGAAAATTGCCGAGGCAATATCGAAAGACGTGCCTAGGGCTAAGGAATATTCCGATTATAGCGGAACTGACGGACAATACACCTCGCTCCAGATTGTAAACAATGGAGAGACAATTTACATCGGCTTGCAACGCGATAGGCACGGGGGAGCATTTTTCTTCATTCAAGGCAAAGAGAAAGCATTCAAATAACTAATCAATAAATCATTATGGACAAACTATTGAAAGCCATCTTATTGGTGGCTATGCTTCCTGCGTCCCTTTTTGCACAGGAAAACAGCGATTCGGCAAGCATTGATTCCATTGCCGATTACTGGGATAAGGTACTCGAGTTGAACGAAGTGGTAGTCATTGGACATCGCACAATTCTCAAGCAAGAACCCGATCGCATCGTGTATCTAACCAAGAATGACGTTTTTACCAAAGGGCTTAATGGCATAGAAGTGCTTGACCGCATTCCGCGCGTTTCAGTAGAAGGAGATGCCGTGACAGTTGCCGGCAAATCGTCGGTGCGCTACATTGTTGACGGACGCTTATTAGAGATGTCCGACGATGCCATCGTTATGCAACTGAAGAATCTGCAAGCATCGGGCATCGAGAAAATTGAAGTGCTTACAACTCCTCCAGCAAAGTATGCTGCCGGAACCAATGTTGCTTTTATCAGTATCACCACGCGCAACGAGTCGCTAGGCACGCGTGGAAACGTGTGGGGGAGGGGTGTCGCTCGTGAAGATTTCAGTTACATGTTAGGCGGAAATATTTCGCACACGACACGCAAAGTGGAACTATCGCTAGATGCCAATTGGGGTGACAACCGAGGCATCAACGATCTTGACCGCACTTACACATTTGATGAATACGAAAAAATATCAAATCGAAGCACGCACTTTACCAATCGTGCGTTTGGCATGAATGGGCTGTTCAAGTACAAATTTACCGACCGACTAAACGCCGGCATTATTGCCAATTTCAGCTCAACGAGGCTGAAGAGCACGTTGAACGATGTGACTAATGACAAAGGTACTTTATTCAGTTCATATAATTATTCTCCGTCTCGCCCTAACAATGCACTCACATTAACTACTTTTGCCGATTGGCAACTTGATGACAAGGGCAAGATGTTGAGCCTCACTTACAATTGGTTCAACAAATCAGTAAAGTCTTTCTCGGATGTAACCACAACTTGGCCTGGGGGAACATCGCACTTGACCAATGACGGACACAACAAATATCGCATCCATTCGGTCAAACTTGATGCCACGCTTCCATTAAAGGCATTTAAAATGGAAACGGGTGTGGCTTACACCTCAATAGGCAACAAGACAGCTTTGACTGCCGGAACTTACGATGAGTCACAATGGATTTTAGACTCTTCTCAGAGCAACACATTTGACTATGATGAGCACACCGCTGCTGCCTACGTGAGTGCCGAAAAGAGTTTCAGCAACTCTTTTTTCGGTAAGCTTGGGCTACGCTACGAGCATACCAACGTGAAAGGCCTTCAGTCGATAGGTGAGGAGGAACATAATAATAGTTATGGCTATATATTCCCTTCTTTAAACTTGAGCTGGAATAACCCGAGCATGGGACGCTTCTCATTTTCCTATTCTATGGGTATCACACGTCCCAACTTTGGAGACCTAAATCCATTCCGTTACTATACTACCACTAGCGACTATGTGTCAGGAAATCCCGACCTCCGGCCAAGTGTGGCTCACAATGCAGAACTCAGCTACAGTTTCAAGGGAATATATGCGGTGTTCTACAACTCCTATAACCGCAATGCAATTGGCTATGTCACGCGATTCAATGCCGATGGCTCGCAATTCTCTATTCCAATGAATTGCATTAATAATAATAAGGTGGGCTTTTACGCATCCTATTATCGTTCAATCTTCGACTGGTGGAACGTGAACGTAGGGGGTGAGGTGTTCAATACCTATGCCAAGTCTAAAATATCCGACTTCAAAGATGTAGATGATAGTAGTTGGAGTGGAAAACTGGAACTTAATACTTCATGGATGCTCAATCGCTCCCGAACTCTCATCTTTAATGTGCGATGCAGCCATTATTTTCCATATCATGAGCGTATGGTTCGCTATGAGACAATGACACTGATTGGATTTGAGTTGCGATATACACTTCTTGATAACCGTTTGACATTTGTTGCTTCTGTGAGCGACCCATTCGGCTGGAACATCACAAAATCAACAGCGTTGTATAATAACTACAGCGTCTTTACCTGCAACAATATCCATAGTCACGCCGTCTCGATTCGTGTGTCATACTCCTTTGGTAGCAACAAAGTTAATAACGTCTATCGTGACTCTAAAGAACGAGAATCCAACCGTTCCTATTGAACCAGCTTCATCAATTATATGAATAGAGACGAGTGAAGGCGTTTTTCTCTCGTCTCTATATTAATTAATGAATGTGCCTTAAAACAAATCAACCGGCCACTTGCATGGTCGGTTGATTGCTGGCGGAGAGGACAAGATTCATTCCGCCTATTTCTACAAATGCCTACGCCTGATTATCAGTGACTTACAAATTTGATTTTCCCGGAAATTGCCTACCTAGTGTCCGAATAGTGTCCGAGTTAATAGCGCATTTTCACGACACTAAGTTATTAATAATCCTTTAGTTAGCTCCCGTGATGGGCTTGCGGTATACCGCCAAGAGTTCTTCAAGTAACTTGATGCGCTCGTCTTTCTCTCGCAACATCTGATCCTTGAATTTAATCACTTCATCGCGTGCCTTGACCTCTTGCTGGAGGACATAGGCACTCGCACTTTTCAGTCCGTTCTTGCTGTCAGTAGACGACAGCTCTACGCCACCCTCTCTTATAAAGAAGGTGTCAATAGTCACACTGAAGAAATCTGCAATTTGTTCCAGACGCTTCGCAGTGGGGTTGCCAGTTATCAAACTTTGGATTGAGTTCTGCTTGGGATTCAATCCTAGTGCCGTGAGTAGCGCTTGATTTTGTAGACCACGCTTCTCTAGCAATTCTTTGATTGCTTTGCCGTTATACATTGTCTCCGAATTATAGCGTTAAATTTATTTCAAAATAATATGGTATATATGCCATATCATTTGAAAAATTTTTATTACCTTTGCGCAAAATTACAACTAAAATTTGAACTGACAAAATATTTTCAGCAAAAATGGTCAATATTTCGAAATTTTATTTTGAGCTTCCCAAAAAGAGGCGGTCAAAATTCAGAGTCAAGGTCAGCAATGCCTGTGGCTGGTCTTATGGTACGTTCTACTATAAACTCAACCACGGCAACTTCTCCAAACTGGAGCGCAAAGCCATCTTCGAGATTATCAACGGTTATTTGGAAACTAACCCAGCAGTAGTGATATGAGCAGTTTGTTTGACGACCATCACCGCATCAAGGAATGGGAAGATGCTGTGAGCAGAGACGGAAGAATCCAATTGTATGCCGTGTACTATGTACCAGGCAAGAATGTCCTAGACCATGCGACAGGTACTGTGCGGGTCGGCATAAGAGGCAATGAACCCATTTGCCGATTTGTCTCCTGGCACCACGACGGTTTGTGCTATAACGGCAAACAAAGGTTGCCGGAGTATGACTTGACCTTCGATGATTGAGGAGCGTTCCATAGAGAACTTGCTCAACCGTGTCGATATTGTCGACGTGGTGAGCAGTTATGTCGACTTGAAGCGGAAAGGCAGCAACTGGCAAGCGTGCTGTCCCTTCCACAACGAGCGCACCCCTTCTTTTATAGTCAATCCCACAAGGAATACGTGGCATTGCTTCGGGGCGTGCCAAGAAGGGGGTGACGCTATCAAGTTCCTCATGAAGATGCTTAACCTCACCTTTCCCGAAGCGGTCAAGGAACTGGCAAAGAGGTATGGCTACACACTGGAGTACGAGGACAAAAAGGAGCAAACTGCCGAGCAAGCCACCAATGCGAAGAAAAAGGAAGCCATGCTTATAGCATACCAGGCTATCCAACCTTTCTTCGTGGCTCAGTTGAACAGCGGCGATACTGACAACAGGTTTGCTCTTGGCTATGCCACTCGCCGTTGGTCTGCCGACTTCATCAAGGAATACGGCATCGGCTATGCTCCCCTTAACGGCTCGCTTTTGGTCGAGTACGCCCAAAAGAACTGCATTTCCAACGAGGTGCTGATGGAATTGGGCGTGTTGCGCAAGTCAGAGCGAAACGGCAAACTCTACTCGTTCTTCCGCCAGCGCATCATGATACCCATCCGTGACCGCATGGGGCGTATCATCGGCTATACGGCGAGAACGACATCAGACAGTGAGGACGTTCCAAAATATCTCAACTCTGTTTCCTCGCTGATTTACAGCAAGGAAAACTCCATCTTCGGGATTAACATTGCACTGCGGGCGGCCACGAGAGAGAACAAGTTCTATCTCGTCGAGGGTGCGCCCGACGTGCTGCGGCTCCACCTGATAGGTGCAAATAACACCATCGCATCGCTTGGCTCGGCATGGACTGAAAAGCAGCTCTCGCAAATCAAGCGGTACTCGGAAAACCTCTGCTTCCTGCCTGATGCAGACCCAGCAAAGCCGGGCGAGCCTTACGGCACTGGCATTAAGGCGGTGATCAAAAACGCCCTGCTGGCATTGTCGCTTGGGTTCAACATCACCATCAAGGAGATTCCGATTGGCAAAGACCACAACAAGAATGACCCCGACTCTTTCTGCAAGTCGTGGCACATTCTCAACAATATCGAGGAAGAAGATTTTGTGGTCTGGTATGCCAACAAGCTCATCGTGGATAACGCCACGCAGGAGCAAAAGACCCAAGCGGTCATGACTATCGCCGACCTCATCGCAAAGATTGACGATGAATTGAAGCAGTCAATGTACATCGACCTGCTCGTCAAGACGCTGCCGGGCAGGGTCATGTGGAAAAATGCCATCCGTGCAGCCAAGAAACGGCTCGAAGAAGCACGGCTGAAAGAAAAGAATAATGAGGAAGCAGAAGTCTACGAGCGGTTCGGCTTCCATATACAACACAACTGCTACTTCTCAGTGGGAGAAGACGGCAAGCGCCAGCAGTGGTCTAACTTCATCATGAAACCGCTCTTTCACATTAAAGATACTATTATGGCGAAACGCATCTACCTTCTTATCAACGAAGATGGCGTTGAGGAAACCATCGAACTGAAACAAGAGGATCTTGTCTCGCTTTCAAAGTTCAGACAACGTGTCGAGAGCATGGGAAACTTTATCTGGAACGCATCGGACAAACAGCTGCAGCGGCTCAAACAGCATCTCTACTCTTTCACCGACTCGGCGGTGGAAATCGTACAACTGGGTTGGCAGCGCCAAGGTTTTTTCGCCTTTGGCAACGGCATCTTTGATACCGAATGGCATCCAGTGGATGACCTCGGCATTGTCAAAATTGACGGAATGGGCAACTTCTATTTGCCGGCATTCTCGTCAATCTACAAAGATGACACGCAGTTTTTCCAGTTTGAAAGGCAGTTCATACACCTGCCGACAAGCACAATCTCGCTTTTCGACTATTCCAAGAAGTTAGTCGATGTGTTTGGCGACAACGCCAAAGTGGGATTGTGCTTCCTTTTTGCCACTTTGTTTCGTGATGTGGTGGTATCATACACCAAGAGTTTCCCCATCCTCAATCTTTTCGGGCCAAAAGGATCTGGCAAGTCCGAACTGGGGCACTCGCTCATGGCGTTCTTCATTCGCGACAACGTGCCGCCTAACATCAGCAACTCGACACTCCCTGCGCTGGCTGACGCTGTGGCGCAGTGCGCTAATGCGCTCGTTCATCTCGACGAGTTCCGTAACAACATCGACGAGCAGAAACGAGAGTTCCTGAAAGGATTGTGGGACGGAACTGGGCGCAACAGAATGAATATGGATCGAGACAAGAAGCGCGAAGTGACACGTGTTTCGTGCGGAGTCATCGTCAGCGGCCAGGAGATGGCGACTGCCGACATCGCACTGTTCTCTCGCTTCATCTTCTTGTCATATTCCAAAAGCCAGTTCTCGCAGGAAGCCAAACGGAAGTTTGCCGACCTCACCACTTACCGCAAACTCGGCTGCTCACATCTCGTATTCGAGATTTTGAAGCACAGGGCGTTCTTTGAATCCGAGTTCCGCAAGTGTTACGATGAAAGCTTCTCGCAACTCGTTGACCGCCTGGACCAATTCAACATCGAAGACAGAATCATCAGGAATTGGGTCATTCCATTGGCGGCTCTCAACACGCTCAAAGGATTCTTCACTCTCCCATTCGACTATGACGAAATGCTCGAAATCTGCCTCAAAGGTATCGTCAGACAGGACAGTGAGAATGTGATGAACAACGAGGTGTCAAACTTCTGGAACATCGTTGGCTTCCTGAAGCAAGACGGCAAGATTTGGTTCGGCGGCGATTTCCGCATTGAGCATGAGGTGAAAATCAAATGCTCGAACCACCAGTATGAGATTGAATACCCACAGCCGAAACGGATTCTTTACCTACGTCATAACCGCATTTTCCAACTTTACAAAATGCACGGACGGCAGGTAAACGAATCGTTGATACCACCAAACTCCCTGCTCTACTATCTTGAAAACAGCGACGCTTACATTGGACGCAAGCAGTCGGTGAGATTCAAAAACATTATCAATGGCGTAGAGCAGACGAAAGAGGTGGATCTTGGCAACGGCCACAAGAAATACAACAAGGTCTCGGTCGTTGACCAGGCACTTGTTTTCGACTACGACCTGCTCGCCGAAACTTTCGCATTGTGCATCGATGAGCTGGAATGACACATACCCGAGTTCAGAGCCGTAAACTCTGAATTATAGCGCGGAGCCGACGGCTTGGGAAAGTAGTCGGCTCTATTTGCGGCTTGTTTGATTCGGAAAAGAAATTCCAATTTTTTCAGATGGTCTAACCTTTCTACATTCTCTACAATATTTACATTATTGTTTAATAGAGAATTACACCTTAAAAAAACGGGCACAAAATTTTACAATCTTCTACAAGATTCCTTTAAGGCAAATATCGGAAACTGGGATTTTCTACAAATCCCGTCAGTATCTACAATCCTAAAAACAAACCTTGTGTTTTAATTGCTTTATATTCAGTTGTTTGAAAATTTTGTAGAACTTGTAGAGGATGTTTGGGCTTCTGAGTGTGTCCTAATTTGAAAATCATTTTTTTGAAAACCTCAATGCATTGAGGAGATAGGTATTCGTTTCACTCATTCATTGTTTGCGCTCTTGGCTCTGGGTGAAGTCTAATCGCAACCGCCAGCAGGGCATGAATTGCCACTATGCGAAAATTGAATAAACATCTTGGTCTTGGGTCGTTGACCTCAATCATCGCTTGCTTGCCTTTACGCTGCAAAGTTAATGTGCCTCCCTCACACGCAAGTACCAGGTCGGGTTGCCTCGAAAATTCTCCAACCCTGCGGGTAGTAATTTGCGGTCAATACTTGCTTTCAGTGTGGGTAGTCACACTTTGCAGGCAGTGTAAAGGCAAAGCGAAAGCGATGACAAGATCAATAATGTTTAATCTCTAAAATTTTCACAATTATGAGTTACAATTCATTCATTTCCAATCCTGCAAGCGGTGCTGACAGCACCCAGTCACAAGAGCAAGTAAAGGGCTTCAGCTCTAGCTCCCCCAATCTCAATGATGTTGAGGTTGATGAGGTCGAAGAATTTGACCTTGACGATTACGCCTATGACTATCACACTGGCAATCCTGCCGTGTATGTGGGCACTTACCACAAATATAATTGTGGTTCAATTTTCGGCGCTTGGCTTGATATTACCGCCTTTGCTGATTACGATGAGTTTATTGCCGTATGCCGTTACTTGCACCGTGATGAGGCTGACCCCGAATTTATGGCGCAGGACTATGAGAATTTCCCCGAAGAATGGTACACAGAGGGATTTCTGAGCCGAGAGCAGTTTGAACACATTCAAGAGTTTGCCGAACTTGATGAGGATGAGCGCGAGGCTTATGAGGCTTTTTTAGATGTCAGATGCGATAGCCACATTAGCATTGACGATTTCCGTGAAGCCTATCAAGGCGAATGGGACAGCGAGGAAGATTTTGCCCGTTATATCGTCGATGAGTGCGGAATGCTCGACAATGTGCCCGAGAGCCTAAAGGATTATTTTGACTTCGAGCGTTACGCTGACGAGCTTTTCCGCTGGGATTACGATTTTCAAGATGGTTATGTGTTCCGCTGCTAAGCTGTAGCACCGCACCGACAAGGAGAGCCGCCCCGAGCGGTTCTCTTTTTTTGTGGCGAAACGTCAGCAAACAACCCGACCCACACAAAACCAGGTTTCCACAACTTTTTTGTTCAAGATTTGAACGCAAGTTGTTGGTATTGAGATAATTGCTTAACTTTGCAACCTAATAAGGACAGAATATGAGTAACTTCTTACTATACCTAAAGTTTGAGCCGTATCTCGTTCAGTGGTTTATCCATGAAATGGGCGGCACCTCGCCAGTGGAACTCCCACGTGGCTCGGCGGAGTCGGACATACTGCAACTGTTCCTCACGAAACAGCCGGAGGATGTGCCCGACGAGAACAGAGACGACGCGAACCTGGTCATCGCCATTCCCACGTTCAAGCATAAAGACCCTCGCACCTACAACTATCTGCCGCCGAAAGCGGTGGACTGCTTGCACAAGTGCATACGCAACCGCTTCGACGTTCAACTGTGGAATGATCTTCACCAAGTACATCCCAAGTCGAAGATGTTGAAGGAGCTTATCGAGGCATGGATGGAGAGCCACGGTATCGAGTTTGACGACACCAACTGGTGTGCAATCTCTAAAAGATACCAGCGCAAAAGAGAAATTTATCTCAAAAAAAATGCGAGAAAATGAGAACGACTTCACAGCCGATTTTGTCCACATTTCGACAAAACTGATTTTCCCGATTTTTGCGACTAATGCGACTTTTTCGTTTCACTCAACATCCCACAACCATGACACCATTAAAAAGTGAATCCTCACTTCCGGGCATTACTGCTATCGCCTACCTGCCATGCAAACAACTACAACGGCATTGCGATTTGAAATACCTCGCCAAGATCCCGGTGCAGGTGTTCGCCAATCCTACGCCCATCCGCTTCAAGGGCACGGCAACTTGCGAAATGGTCTCACAATACGACCGTAACGGTCGCAAGGAGACAACCACGCTGCGCTTCATTTCGCTTTCGCCAATACCCACGTCGCTCCCTGTCGCTTTCATCGTGACCGATGCCAACGGTCGCTCGTACCTGATGGGGCTGAATGAGCCGCCTTATCCAGTCATCAAGATCACCAAAATGACTGGCGCTCCCAACAACGAGCCTTCCGTTTTGACCCATGAAATCTCCTTCACGGCTCAAAAAGCACTCATTCCACTGGGCTAAACAGCCGATAAATCGTCTTTTACCACCTCTTTTATAGGAGGTACTTTTGTGGCATAATAAATTGATTTACTATGCCACAGTCCCAATATCATCTTCATCTGAAAGGCTATGTAGGCGGCATCGACTTCGACCGCAACTATGTGGACTATGTGCTTGCCCGTAACGAGGGCAAGCAGGTCCATGTGCTGATTGACAGTCTGGGCGGCTCGCTCGCCACAGCCCTTTCAATCGCCAGTGCCTTCAAGCAGCACGGCGATGTCACAGTCCACTTTGTGGGCATGAACGCGAGTGCGGCAACCGTCGCTTCGCTCGGTGCCAAGCACATCTCCATCGACTCCTCGGCAATGTACCTGGTCCACAAGTGCAGCGCAGAGTTTTTCGAGTGGGGAAATCTCAACGCCGACCAGCTCGCAACTGTCATCGGCAACTGCGAGGCGGCAATCCGTGACCTGAACAAACTCGACAACAATGTTGCCTCGATGTACGCCGCCAAGTGCAGCAAGCCCGAAGCCGACCTGCTCGAATTAATGCGAGAGGGCGGCTGGCTCACTGCGAAAGAGGCGAAGGAATGGGGCTTTGTCGATGAGATCACCGACCTTGGCGAGACCAAGCCGGTACTCACCGACGCGGTGGCTTCGGCGATGGCTGCCGCTGGTATGCCCATCCCGAACATACCGACTGACAGCAAAGATTCGGCTTTCGCCCGATTCCTTGCCGCCATAGCCTCGCTGTTCAAGTCAAGTTCAGCAAAGGCAGAACACGACATCGCTTCACAGCAAGCCACCGACGCAGAGCAAAGCCCCGAAACCAAAGAAAATCTCATAGAAGTTAATAATCCATCCATCAAACCATCCGTAACCATGCTCCAGTCCCTTTCGCTCGTGGGCGAAGTCCTCAACATCGAGGGCTTCGCCGTGGGCGAGAACGGTGTGGCGCTCACCCTTGACCAGATGCAAGCCGTAGAGCGTGCGCTCGCAGAACGCGACAAGCGCAACACCGAGCTCGCCGAGCAGGTGGAAGCTCTCAAAGCAGCACCTGCTGAGAAAACCCAGGCGGTCGTAGATGCTCCGCAACAGACCGCCAAGTCCCCGTTCGACGAGTTTGCCGACAAGGTGAACTCCGCTAGAAATCTGTTTAACATCGTTCCCTAATCCATCCCTAATCATCATTCACCATCATGGCAGGACAACTTAATATCACCCCCTCACTGGAACAGTTCCAAGAGGCGGCTACCAAATGGCGACCCGAACTGCTCATGCAGCCCATCATCGGGTGCCAGGACACCATTCAGCACATGACTCCCCGCCCCGGCATCCGTTACAAGGAGAACGTGGGTGCCATCAGCGGCGACGCGCAGTTTGGTCCGTACAAGCCTTCACGCTCGACGGACTTCAACCTCAATGTGGACTACAGAACCCTTGAAACATTCATGGGATCTGTTCACTGCAAGTTCGAGCCGAACTCCGCAGCGTCCACCATCCTCGGCTACATGGCCGCCACCAAAGGCGACGGTCAGATGAAAGCACCCACGGCACTTCATGTGCTTATCCACATCGCAAAGAGCTTGTCGGGCAATCTCAATGACGCTATCTTTAACGGCGTGCGCAACGCAAGCGGCGACACCACCCACGACCTGTTCGACGGCTTCGACACCATCGCACAGATGGAGATTGATGCTGGCAACATCAGCGCGGCGAACAAGAACTACATGAAGCTCACAGAGGAAATCACCGCTGCCAACGCCCTTGACATCGCAAAGGAAATCCTCTATTCGCTCGACCCAAGACTGCGTGCGCAGGAACTCAACATGTACTGCTCGCAGGACTTCGCAGACAAGTACAACGAGGCCATGCTGCTCACCCACGGAGGTATCAACTACTACAACCAGTTCAACCAGAACTGCGTCGAGGGAAGCAACGGCAAGCTGCACATCGTTCCGCTGTTCAACAAGGCCGACAGCAAGTTCATCCAAGTCACACCCAAGAGCAACATGCTCATTGGCTACGACCAGATGGGAGACATCGAGAGCGTGATGGTCAAGGAGTACGAGCCCTTCATCCTCTCGTACATCGCCACCATGTTCTTCGGCGTGCAGTATGAGAGCATCGACTACCGCCGATTCAAACTGATTGAGCTTGCCGATGCAGCGTAATTGTTTAACCTATAAATGAAACAATCACTATGGCAACGAATTGTACCACCATACAGCAATCGCTCGCTTGGTGTCAGGGAACGCCCGAACTCCCTGGCATCAAACGACGCATCTACTACATCAGCAAAGACCAGATTGTAAATTGGCCCACGCTCCAGCACGACACACATGGTCGTCTCACTTCGGCAGTGTATAACGGCAACTTCGAGCTTGCCGCCGATGCCACTTGGAAGTTCATCGACATCCTGCCCGACAAGTCTCAGCTCACCAGTGAGGCGCAGGGCGAATACCCCAGCCAGACGCAGTTGAACAAGCTGACAGCTGTTCACCCGGGAGTGGGCGTTAACGCATCGGCTCTCGCCGCTTACGTCAACAACTGCGACTGCGTGTTTCTTGTCGAGACCGTCAGAGGACGTTACCGCGTAGTCGGCAGCGAGAAGTGGCAGGTCAAGTCCACGGTCGCACAGGACCTCGGACAAGGTGCCACCGGCACCACCAGCACCACGCTCTCGGTGGAAGCCACCGACGAGTGCCCCGCTCCCTTCTACAACGGCAAGATTGAGACAGAGGACGGTGTAATCAACCCGTCCGGCACCGCCGCACAATGGAACGGTGATTCTCAAATCGCCGACCCGGTTCAAATGGATCCGAGCAACCAAATCGCCGAACCAGTCAATCCCTAACGGTTGCCAATCGGCATGATTGACAGCCAGCGCGACATCGGGAGAACATCGGTCGACATGGGAGAGGTCTTGCGCGACATCTCCTTTCCTAATGCCGACCTTGATTCTCTCGATGTTTCATTTCCCGACAGCGGTTCTGCACCCCAGAGCCGCGCCCAACAAAAGGATTTGTTTGCCGTGCAGAAACGCAAGTCGTGGGATAAGTCCACCGAAGCTCGGTGTGACTTCTCCTATAGGCTTCGGCTGACACGTCGCTCGGACATCAACTTTATCTCCATCTGGCAAAAGACCGTCTACGGACGCACACTCACCGACATCAAGGGCGACCCTGATATGGTGGAGTTTTTTGCCGTGAGCATTTGCCCAGTCATCAAGGAAATGCTTGGTTACAACCTAAAGGCTGGTAACTGGTGCATTATCACTTCGCCGAAACGCCGTCACAAAGTCAAGAACTTTGCGACGCTCATCAGCGAGAAACTGGGGCAAATGCTGGAGATACCGTTCTACGAGGATGTGGCATTTTGCCACACAAAACAACGTGTGAACGCCGTTTTTGAACTCAATGTGCTACCCAAAGAGCCGAACATCGTAGTCTATGATGACTTTGTGACAACGGGGCAGACATTGGCGGCTATGCGCAGACTGCTCCAGCCGTTGGGCAAAAATCTCGTTTGGTTTACTAACGTCAACAATAAACTTTGAAATATGAATGAAGAATTTACCAAGCAGGTACAAGATTGGCTGAATACCGCCGCTGATGAGCGAGACAACGCACAAGGCGCGTTGCTCCTGCTCAAACTCACTGGCAATCAAATCATGTACCGCAATCTTATGGCTAATCCGAAACGGAACGCCCAGTTTATTGAATACCAGTTGCAGAAGCGGCTCAACTTCCGACTGGCCAAGCTGACCCATGAGCAGGTCGAGCAAATGCAGTCGCAAGTCGATGTCATTGCGGCGAAACGCCACCTTGAACCCAAGCAGGAAATCCCTGCCAACGAGTTCCGCAAAGGCAAGCGTGCCGACCACGACACGCTGCCCGATGAAATTCAAGCCCTCTATGTCGAGAACCTGGGCATCCTTCAAAAGATGCGTGAGCTTCATCTGAAGCTACGTAATCTCTCCACAGAAGAAAACCCTGCTCGTGACTGCGACCGCTATCCGTTCCTCAAAGAACTTATCGAACTTGATAAGCGGATGCACGCCAACTGGGAACAGTATGACCACTTCACAGGTGCCGACGGCGAGGCTGTGATGACAGCCGACGCACGAGAGGAGAGCAAAAAAGCAGTCCGCTGGATTAACCTTGCCAAAGGACGCTACGCTAAAAAGCCAAGCGAGGAACTGAAAAGTCAGATCCTCGACTACTATGGCAAGGTCATCAATCCAACGGACAAGCTCACCAACGATTTGAAGAAGCTGGGGATTTTAATAGAAAACCCTAACAGCAACATATAATTGTTACCATTAGGGCGTTAGCTGGGTTATCGAGCCAGTTTAGGAAAATCCCTCATGGCTCTGACAAACATCTTGTTTGCCAGTCCTAAGTTCCCCAAGAACTAACTAAGAGGGCGTAATCGGTTTATGCAAGCACGAACCGCTCTTACATCGCTGCCGCAAAATTAGTGCTTTTTTATGAAACGAACGGCATCCATACAAGATTTCTTGAAGCCGATACGTGAGAAACCGTATCAGGCTTATCTATCCAACGCCTTGCAGGTGGCAGACATTCTCGATTGGGTGCTGCGACAACTCGGCAAGTCCGAGGTGTGGCAGACCTCGTTCTCAATCAGCGAGGAGTTCATTCGCCGATTGTACTTTATCGAGAAGTCCGGGCTCGTCACTCGGTTCAACCTCGTGCTCGACCACAAGGCAACCAACAAGACGCTGAAGCTGTGGGCGTTCATCACGCAGGTAATCTCCACTACCTACCTTGCCGACAACCACAGCAAGGTGCTGCTGGTCAAGAGCGAGAATGGCGAAATGGTCAGTATCATTACGTCACAAAACCTCACACGAGGCAACCGATGTGAGAGTGCTGTAGTCACAACCGACCCTCAAATTTTCGCCACACTCTTTGCTCAATTCGAAGATTTAATCACCAATCATTCAGTTCCACTCAATGACCTATTCAGAAGCAGAATTGCAGCAGATTGAGCAGTTTGCCTCAATCTACCTCAAAATATCGGACATGGCGGTGATTCTCGGTGTTCCTGCCGAAGTTCTCCGTGAGGACATTGCCGACCACACAACCGCAGTGAGCCAGAACTACCGACGTGGCAAAGCCGCCTCGAAAGTGAAACTGCTTGCGCAAGAAATGCAGCTGGCGCAGGTTGGCTCACCGCTAGCCATCGAGAACACCCACCGCAATCTCCTTGACATGGAAGACGATGAGTAACCCTTCGACACTCGACATCTGCCGTCTCGATCTGTTTACAGCCGAGGACGAATTGAGAGAGCGTTACACTGAAAGCATCGTAACGCGCTTGCTTCGTGTCCGGGAGGAATACAACTGGTTTCTCTCCAACCCCGACGCTAAAGACCGCCAGTTTGTCGAGAATGCCGTGAGCCGTTTCGGTATCAGCAAGTCACTTGCCTATAACGACCTCGGCATTGTAAAGATGTTGCTGCCTCATCTCTCACAAGCTAGTCGGGACTTCCATCGCTATCGCTACAATGAAATGATATTGGAGACGTACCAGATGGCGAAGAAACGCAAGGACGCTAAGACGATGGAAAAGGCGGCTTCGTCATACGCTAAGTTCAACCGCGTTGACCTCGAAGACGAGCAAGCCGTACCATATGACCTCATCGTCGTGCAGCCTTTCACGGCAACCGACGACCCGTCTGTCCTCGGTATCAAGCCGATGCCTCGTTTGCAGGAGCGTATTCAAGAACTGCTCCACAAGTACCAGGCCGAGAACATCGACATCGAGGACATACAGTATGAGGAAGCCGATTTGGAAGAAAACTCTCTGTTCCCACCCACCACCCAAGAGAATGACAATGGCGGAGCCGAAGAAAAGAATATACTTTAATGCGCCCCAACGCTTGACGCAGTTAATCGGTGCCAATACCACCGTGATTGTCGCTGGCCGCCGCACTGGAAAGACCGACAGCATCGCTTCACCTTTCGTCCTGCGCAATATGCAGCGGATGAAAGGAAGTACGGGCGGTATCGTCGTACCGACTTACAAGCACGGACTGACAAACACCATTCCGGGCTTGCTGGCGGCGTGGAAGCGTTGGGGCTTCATCAATGGCGTGCATTATGTGATTGGACGGCGACCGCCCAAATCTTTTGGCAAGCCCATCATCGAGCCAGCCGAATATGAGCACGTCATCACTTTTTACAATGGCTCCTGCGCCATCATCATTTCGCAAGACCGACCAGGAAGCTCAAACTCGCTGACGCTCTCTTGGCTCCTGATTGACGAGGCAAAGTTCATTGACTACCAGCGGCTCAAAGACGAGACGCTGCCAGCCAATGGCGGCATCAAGTCCTACTTCGGACATCACTCATTCAATCATTCAGTAATGATTTTGAGCGATATGCCGCAGACGCAGAAAGGCTCATGGTTTCTCCATTATCAAGACAAGATGGACGTAGATCTAATCGAAACGATTAAAGCCACTATCTATGAGATATGGAAAACAAAGGAGCGTGTCCGGCTGCTCACTGCAAGCGGTGAGCCAGTGCCGAAACACTTGCGAGCCTATCTCCGGCAGCTTGACCGCAACCTCAATAAGATGCGGTCTGTTGCGGTCTACTACAAGGAATACTCCTCGATAGAGAACCTGCAACTGCTGGGCGAGAGTTACATCAAGCAGATGAAACGTGACCTCACGCCAAAGACTTTCCAAACCTCAATTCTTTGCCAACGAATAGGAATCGCTAAAGACGGTTTCTATTCGTCGATGCGCGAGGCACATAAATACAACGCCAGCGACTTCGATTATCTCGACTCGCTTGGCTATGACTTCAACGAAAGCCAACTTGACTGCCGAGCCGACAAGGACTTGAATCCTTTCGCGCCCATTTGCATCGGAATGGACTACAACGCCAACATCAACTGGATTGTTGCCGGTCAGCCTCACGGCAGACGGCTCAATGTCATCAAGTCCTTTTACACCAAGTTTGAGCGCAAGATACCTGCGCTCATTGATGATTTCTGCCGCTACTATGCCCACCACCAATGCAAAGTCGTGGTTTACTACTACGACAGTACCGCTCTCGGCGGCAACTATGCCGTCAACGAGCAGGATTTCCATTGGGTGGTGTGCCACGAGTTTGAGCGGCACGGCTGGCAGGTCGAGGACATCAACCTCGGCAATCCCATGCGGCACGATGAGAAATACTTGCTCATCAACCAGGGCTTTGCTGGCAAGCAACGCCTGATGCCGATGTTCAACCGCCAAAACAACGATGACCTTATCCTGGCCATTCAGACGGCAGGGGTCACTCGCGGACGCAATGGCTTCCGCAAGGATAAAGGCGGTGAGAAACTTGCCGAGAATGAGGAAAACCTACTCGAACACCGCACCGACGGCACCGACGCTTTCGATACGCTCTATATCGGCTGCGAAAAGTTTCCCTATCGAGATACTTTCGCTTTACCGAGTAGCGGTGTTCTTTAAACTTTTTTGAAAAAATACAATCTAAAAGTTGTACAACTCAAAAGTTGTTATTACCTTTGCAAAAAGTTTTGGCAAGATATGATGACGTTTGATGATATAACTGAGGATGGAAGATTGTGGGCAGTGCGTTATGAAGGCGACACCGACAACGCGCTATACAATCTTTTTGAGCAATGGAACGATGTGGCTTGGCTTCGCGCCTTTTTCAAGGCGAACATCGAGGACTTGTCATCTTACTTCAAGATTACTGATATAAACCAAGCCATCATGGACACCATTGAAGACAGCGAAAGGCTTCAATGTGTCATCATGGATATCTCACCTGACGCTGACCTTGATGCCATCTTCCGTCCGCTCGAAAACTCACGGATGGCAGATGTGACGCTAGGCAAGGAAAAGGCCAGGCTGAAACAACGAATACGACACTCGTCATGGCTGCGCATCTATGCTATCAAACTTGCAAGCGGAGTGTATATCATCACTGGTGGAGCAATCAAGTTGACCGCCACAATGCAAGAACGTGAGCACACACAAGCGGAACTTGTGAAGATGGAGAATGTGCGGCAGTTCTTGCTCAATGAGGGAATCATCGACGACGATGGATTTATTGATTATCTTAACACGCTATAATTTCGGGTAACTATGAACGAGACTGCAAATAGACTTAGGCAACACCAATCGGCAACGCCGTCGCAATGGCGAGAGAGAGCCAGCTGGCGACTTGAAAACAAGTCGTGGCTTCGTCACTCCCAGAAAATAGCGATGATGATGCTTGACAAAATGGAAGAGCTGGGATTGACCCAACGTGCGCTAGCAGAGCGCATGGGCTGCAGCCAGCAGTATGTGTCTCGAATTTTGAAAGGTCACGAGAACCTTTCAATCGAAACGATGTGCAAAATCGAGGAAGCTCTTGAATTAGCCATTTTGCCACAAGTGCTAGAGCCTGCTTAATCAGCACATACCAAAATCTCAACAAAGGCATTCGTTCTCATGGTGGGAGCGGGTGCTTTTGTATTATCCTATCCCCATTGACATCGGTTTGTTATAACCATTTTTAATGGCACGAAAATTGCATATATAATACATTGGGAAACTATTGCCACAATCTCCGATTTGGGGTAGTCAAAAAAATCAAATATTTTTAGATTTATTATAATGTGTGTGCACGAATGTGGCACACACTTAATACTATATTTGTAGATTATTTAGGTTGTTGTTACGGCCAATATTAGCCGCAACCCATTAACTATGTACTTTTTAGTTTATGGAAAAACCTGTTATTTCAATCAACCAGCCCTCTGCGAGTATGCTCGTCACAGGGCTTGTCGATGCCTACGACTTAGGCGTTGACCTTGGCAAAGAGCCGCGCCACGTTCTGGTTCAAGCCACATCGTGGCAACAGTATGAAACCCATTCAAGCAAATCGCTCGAATGGCAGCAGTCCCTCGAACTCGCCCAACTCATGGGCATTGTTCCACTCTATCACGAAATGCCGTTTGACCAAATCATCGGCATTGTTGTCGCCGCAAAACTCCCAACTGGTTTTGCGGATGTTAGTCCCTGGACATACAAGGCAAACGATGAAACCATCTATGCCATATCCCAGGCTCACGTGTTTGACCAGCCATTACCACCTCGAACCGAGATTACATGGGAACACCTCATGCGCACAAGTGAAGTGTTCCCACCTATGCCGAAAATCTATGATGGCAACCTCGTCGTGCCGGTCAACCACGATTTGTTCGCAAAGGCCATTGAAGGTTACTTCATCGACCTTCCTCTGACTGATGGAATCTTCCATCTGCTTACTAACAAGGGAGATAGTTTTCGCAAGTTTGGCGGTGTTGTGCTTAAATGTGGCAATCTTGTCAAACGCTTCGTCTACGAAGCCGACAACGACTTCATTTTAACCTATGATGAGCAGGGCAACCCTAAACGTTTCTTCAGCGTCAACAAAGGAAAAATGGATGTGAAACCGTCATTCCGCATCTTCTTGAACACTAGAATCATCTGATTTGTTGGAATTTTTCCCTTCAGTTGGAAAAAATTTCTTACCTTTGCAGAGTTAAAACCTTTGGTTTTATCACTACATCGAGGGTAAACAAAGACATCATACCGCCTTATTTATTGAAAACGTAGGACACTTTCAGTATTGCTAACGAGGTAGTTTGATGGCTCTACTTATACGTGAGCCACAACTACGTTAGCAGGGTCAGTCCTACGTACCCCAATAAATGTAATTGGCGGCTCACGTTTTTTGCCCTCAATCAAAAAACAACCTTGTTAAGTTTTTTGTTGCAAGATGTACCGAGTTATGGTACATCATGGCTCTATCTTTGTGCCTCAACATTTTGCGATTTTTATATCTATTGATATAAAATTTTCGCTTTTTTCGGCTCAAAACAGGCTTGGTTCATAAATTTCCGCTACCTTTGTAGTTAAATTAGGAATAAACTACGCTGTTAAATATGGCATCCAAGAATAAGTTCAACGAAGCAACTAGGGTACAAATCCCAGCCCTCGTGCACTTAACGAGGTTGGGTTACACCTATATTCCTCGCATTTCTGAGGAAAAAGCAGGTACTTTTTATGACCCGCAAACCAATATACTGACAGAGATTTTCCGTCAGCAATTTTGTGCCCTCAATCCAGAAAAAGCCAAACAGTTCAACCAAATCTTGCAAGAAATACGTACAGAGCTTGATAACGATGACATCGGCAAGGCTTTTTATAAACGCTTGACTGATGTGTCAACAAGGTTAATTGACTTCAACAATCCCAGTCGCAATGTTTACCATTGCACTGCGGAGTTTACTTGCAAGAATGGTTTAGAGGAGTTTCGTCCCGATATCACGCTTTTTATCAACGGCTTGCCGCTCGTTTATATAGAGGTCAAGAAGCCCAACAACAAGGAAGGTATTGTTGCCGAGCGTGATAGAGAATATCACCGTCGCTTTCCCAATAAGAAGTTGCGCCGCTTCAACAACATCACGCAGTTGATGATATTCTCGAACAATATGGAATATGACGCTAAAGGCGGCATAGTCCCTGTCGAGGGCGTTTTCTACTGCACGGCAGGGAAAAAATCGGCGCCATTCAATTGCTTCCGTGAGGAAAACCCGACAAATGAAACTGTTGCTCCATTCAATCAAGAATATCCTTACGCGCCCATAAACGCTGAAATCGAACATCAAATCTTGGTGAATTTCAATAGTGAGGTCATTCACAACGCACCAGAGTATGTCACCAATAAAAATGTCAACACACCGACAAACCGTGTGCTGACATCAATGTGCTCGCCTGAGCGATTGCTGTATATTATTAAATACGCAATCGCCTATGTGCACAAACAGAAAGAGTTGCCCGATGGCGGAATTGAAACCATCGACGAAAAGCACATCATGCGCTACCAGCAACTCTTTGCATCACTTGCAATTCGCCAAAAGTTGAGCGAGGGTGTCAAGAGCGGACTTGTATGGCACACACAAGGCAGTGGAAAAACCGCGCTTGCCTATTATCTTACAAACGTGCTTACCGACTACTATGCAGAGCAAAGTACGGTTGCACAGTTCTATTTCATCGTTGACCGCCTCGACCTTTTGGAACAAGCCACAAAAGAACTCACGGCTCGTGGCTTGCTTGTCAATACTGCCAACTCTCGGAAAGAGTTAATGCAGCTGTTCCGTAACAATCAAGCCACAGAGAACAACAAAGGTCAGCGTGAGATTACCGTGGTCAACATCCAACGCTTCCAAGAAGACAAGGAAAAAGTTGACCTGCCAGAGTACGCCACCAAGATACAGCGCATTTTCATTATCGACGAGGCTCACCGTGGCTACAAGCCCACAGGATGCTTTCTCGCCAATCTTTTCTCCGCCGACCGCAATTCTATCAAGATTGCTTTAACCGGCACTCCATTGATTGGCGAGGAGCGCAATTCGTGCGCAGTATTTGGCGACTATCTGCACACATACTACTACGACAAGTCAATTCAAGATGGATATACTCTGAAAATCTTGCGAGAAGACATTGAGACATCGTGGAAAAAGAAACTGCAAGAAACCGTTAAAGGTCTAGAACAACTGGTGCAAAAGCAGGAGTTGCGCAAGGCACAAATCATCGAGCATGAGAATTATATCTCTGCACTGGCGCAATACATCATTCATGATTTGCGCTCTTTCCGCAGTTTGCATGGCGACGATACGTTGGGCGGCATGGTCATCTGTGAGACCAGCGAGCAAGCAAGACGGCTGTACGAATATTTCGAAAATGAATACGAACGTTTGCTGCCCAAACCTCTAAAGTTCAAGTTGCCCGATGGTACAACAGTTGTGGGGGAGCCTATCGTAGAGTATAAGTCGGCAAACAAACCACTGAAAGCTGGTCTCATTCTACATGATAGCGATGACAAAGACACACGAAAGAAAATTGTTACCGATTTCAAAGAAAACGGCACAATAGACATTCTTATCGTGTTCAATATGCTTCTAACTGGTTTTGACGCACCACGTCTCAAACGCCTCTACTTCGGTCGCAAATTGAAAGACCACAATTTGCTGCAAGCCATTACTCGCGTAAACCGTCCATATAAGGATAACCGCTATGGCTATTTGATTGATTTTGCCGACATCAAGCGCAATTTCGAGGAAACTAATGAGGCATACCTCCATGAGTTGTTACGGTTTAACGATCCCGACGAAGTTGGTCGTGACAACATCACCGACACCTTCACCCAGGTTCTTGAAAATCCTGATGAGATTATCAAAAACATGCAAGAGATTCAAGACAAGCTTTTTGAGTTTACGACCGATAACGTGGAAGATTTCTCAAAAGAAATTTCTACTATAGAAGACAAACAGCAGCTAATAGAGTTGCGTCATGTCGTCACTGCAGCTCGTGATATGGCTAACCTCGTCCGCAGCTTTGGTTCTGACGAACTGAAAGAAGAATTTGAGCAAGTTGACCTGCCCAAAATACCTCTCATGCTTAGCGAGCTTAACCACCGCATCGATATGATTAACCTTAAAGAAAGGTATAATCCCGATGCAGGAGTGCAGCAGACTATCACGGACGCACTCGCCGATATAGAGTTTTCTTTCAATCGCATCAAGACAGAGGAAATGGAAATCCTCGCCTCGAAGATTGAGCAATACAAGGAGAAGCACCGCTCGGCGGTTCACTCCCTTGCAGATTTCTTTGACCCCGACGACCCAGAATATATCACCTTGAAAGAGTTATTCCTGCAACGCTTCAAGGAGCACAATTTCGCCTTTGAGACGGCAGCAAAACTGGACGAGGAAACGCAAGCTATCGATGAAATCCTTGCTCGCATTATTGCTTTGCAAAAAGCGAACAAGATATTGCTTCACAAATACAACGATGACCCCAAGTTTGCCCGTGTGCACAAGCGCATTGTCGAGGAGAATGCCGCTCGTGCGAAACGCCAGCCCAAGGAAGACCCCATTATTTCCGAGTCTCAATCAGAGATTCTGAAAATGCTCTGCATTATCAAATCTGTTATCGATGCACAAGTATATGACCGCAATGATATTCTCAAAAAAGATGCCTATTTTGAAACCACTGTTATGACTTTGATAACTCAAAGCCTAAACGACCTCAACATTGCGAGCAAACGCCCCGACCGCACATTCATCCAAACACGCATTGCAGGTCAGTACCTTGACCAGTACCACCAGCAATTCGGCATAGCTTAATTAATTAGAATATGGATTTCAAACTTCAAACATATCAACTCATTGACGACCTCAAACTCACTTGCACGTCAAGTGGTTTGGGCAACGATGGCAACGAGTATAAAATCATCACGCAGGTTTTCCTGTATAAGTTTCTGAATGATAAGTTCGGTCACGAAATCAAGCAGCTGTCACCGAAGCTGGCTAACGCTGAATCGTGGGAATCGGAGTATGCAAAGATGAGCGAGGACGAGATACTTGACCTCTGGGATGCTCTCTCTCCCGATACGCCACGATTGAAACCACAGCATTTGATTTCATATTTGTTCAACAACTCGCAACGTGGTGATTTTGACCTTATCTTCGACCAGACCATGCTTGATATTGCAGAACTCAATATCAACATCTTTAACACACATACGGTAGAAGAAACCAAAATCCCCATCTTTGAGAAACTGACCGACTTCGTTACGGATTCTGCGAAACGCAGTGAGTTTGCCCGAGCACTTGTCAACAAACTCGCCAAGTTCTCGTTTGAGCAAGTCTTTGAAGAAAAGTATGATTTCTTCAGCGACATTTTCGAGTATCTTATCAAAGACTATAACAACGCCGGCGGTGGCAAGTATGCCGAGTACTACACGCCCAAATCCATTGCGCGTGTGATGGCACGCTTACTTGTGGGCGACAATCCCGACCTGCATAGTGTGCAATGCTACGACCCGTCGGCTGGCACTGGCACGCTGCTTATGGCTCTCGCTCACCAAATCGGCGAGGATCGCTGCACGATATACAGCCAGGACATCAGCCAGCGAAGCAATAAGATGCTCAAATTGAATCTCATTTTGAACAACCTTGTTGCAAGCCTTGACAATGCGGTGCAAGGCGACACGCTCGTTTCGCCTTACCACAAGGAAAACGATAATGTCACACTCAAAAAGTTTGACTTCATAGTCAGCAATCCACCGTTCAAACTCGATTTCCCCGACACACACAAGGCGGTAGCGTCTCAAACAGCTCGCTTTTGGGCTGGTGTCCCCAATGTGCCGAAAAAAATCAATCCTCAGAAACCATCAATGGCTATCTACACTTGCTTCTTGCAGCACGTCATCAACTCGCTGAAAGACGGCAAGGGAAAAGCGGCGATTGTTGTGCCTACGGGCTTTATCACCGCTAAAAGCAGTATCGAGAAACGAATACTGCAACGCCTCGTTGACGAGAAAATGGTGGCTGGTGTCGTGTCAATGCCATCTAATGTGTTTGCCACGACTGGCACCAATGTTTCCGTGCTTTTCTTCGACAAGGGCAAAGCCGATGATGAGGTAGTACTGATTGATGCTTCGAAACTCGGCGAGGAATATAAAGAGGGAACAAACCAAAAACGTCGTTTGCGTGACTTCGAGATTGACAAAATCGTCGAGACTTTCCGAGACAGGAAAAAGGTGGACGATTTTTCGGTAGTTGTCACTTTCGACGAAATCAAGGAGAAAGGCTACTCGCTTTCGGCTGGTCAGTATTTTGACATCAAGATTGATTATGTCGACATCACTGAAGACGAATTTAACCAGCGCATGAACGACTACAAGCAAATGCTCACCGAGCAATTTGCCGAAAGCCACCGTCTTGAAAATGAGATTATGGAACAGTTAAACTCACTGCATTTCATCAGATGAATTATGGAATTTGAGAAATGCAAACTTCGAGATATTGCCGATGTCATGATTAGTGGCGTTGACAAGAAATCCAATAATGATGAAACGCCAGTGAGGTTGTGTAATTTCGTTGACGTATATCGTAATTGGGCTATAACATCGTCATTGCACGACACCTTTATGCAAGCTACTGCAAAGCAGATAGAAATTGACAGATTTCTCCTACATAAAGGACAGGTTGCCATCACAAAAGATAGTGAAACACGGAACGATATAGGCATAGCAACCTATATCGCAGACGATTTTGATGATGTTATTCTTGGGTATCATTGTGCGTTAATTACTCCCAACAACGAGCTTGTTGACAGCAAATATCTCAATGCGTTTCTACATTCAAACTATATTCTCCGATATTTTGAATTAAACGCTACCGGAAGCGGCATGAGATACACACTTTCCAATGATACTATTCTGAATATGCCCATACTTCTGCCGTCAATAGAACAGCAAAAAGCTATTGGCAGAGTATTCTCTAATATCGATAAGCAGATAGAAACACTCAATTCGATAAATCGCAATTTACCTGCCCATTCAGCAGCATAGGCAACAACTCGTCGCGGATTTTCTTAAAGCACAATACTTTTTTTACATTTATACTTTTTTGAGATTCGATGTCAATGATCAGTCGTGAAAACCTTTTTAGCAATTCTTTGCTAGGAATTTCTAATTCATATTTTTTGAGATTCTTCATGTCTAATCCCATAATATTTGTACCAGAGCAACACCCAGCGGCATATTTGTGAAAATGTCGGGTGTTAAACAAATATGCTAGAAATGGTTTAATCTCATCTGATTTACATATTATTGTTGTGACGTGATGAGACGAAACAACGTCACTTTCAAATAATGCAGGGATTAAAAATGCTTTTCCTATAATATCTTTTTTTTCATCAATGGCTGTTTGTTGTGTATTACACATGACCAAATCAAAAGGTTTCAACACTTTATTGGACGAATATACCCCATTAAAATACTTTAATCCTGAATGTTTATATGTGCCATCTATATTAAAAGAGGCTAGATTAATCATAGGAATACCACTTCCTAAAATCATGGAGCCATTATATGATATGCCTCGACTATCATCTATAAGTGAATCTAATGCTACGACTTTCCAATCTTTTGGAATGCTGCGCTTTAGTTTCTCATTCCATACCATCTCGCCGCCGCTTGACTTGTAGGGTTTGCCCTCGCTGTTCGGGAAGTCGAACTGCACGAACCAGTAGTCGTAGAGTTGGCGTGCGACCTGCTCTAAATTGCGATTTATCGCAGTAAGATTGTCAATTTGACTATCAATAGTTCTCAATATGTGTCCGATTTTTTTCTGCTCTGAAAGATCAGGCAGGAAAACGGTCACATCCTTTATTTTATCTGGGCTTGTGTGTCTAATTTTAGTTTGTTGCGCACCTGCGCTCAATTGTTTCTTAACAATTTGAGACGGCAACAAATAGTAGCAAAAATCAGGGTCAAGCAATTCTCCATTACACTTAACCAATCCAACATCTTGACTTTGAATATAAACGCCACTTTGGGGAATACGAGCAGTACTGCCAATCAATCCTTGTGTCTGCTCTGTTAATGGCGTAATTATATCTCCCTCATTCAAAATGAATTGTGGCTTCACTGTACCCGTAAAAAACAAATCGTCTTTCGATGTGTTTTCCTTGAAGCCACCATTTTGATAGTCGAAATTTCCAAGAGTGAGACGTATAAACTCTCCCTCTGTCGAATAGTATTCGCCAGAGAGTGACGCACCTCTTGTTACATCAAGCAATTCACCAAGCTTGTATTTCTTCATTTTTGCAGTCATTTCGACTGCAAAAATACTGATTTTTCCTCTAACTGATGTACTTTCGGTGGGCGATTTTTACATTATTTTGGTTCACCATTGCATAATGAAGCGTAGTGTCTATCTTTTTGTGACCCAAAAGACGCTGCACCTGCTCAATGGGCATACCCTTGTCAATAGCGACAGTCGCCATTGTGCGGCGGAACTTGTGGGGGTGAATACGACACACGCTGGCTCGCTGCCCGAGCCAACGCACACGAGCTTCGACACCGCTAATGGTCATTCGCTCGTGAATGCCGTTCAACCCCACAAACAATGCCACATTGTTATCGGTGCGCTCGGCAAGGTACTTCTGCAGGTGTACTTTTGCGCGAGCGTTGAAGTACACCGTCCGTTCTTTATTTCCCTTACCGAGTACGACACACTGCCGCTCGTGAAAATCAATGTCAGAGCGATTGATTTTCACCAACTCGCCCACGCGCACACCAGTTGAGGCAAGGAAATCAATCATTGCCAGGTCGCGCATCTCATGGCAAGCGTCACGCAGCATTTCCAAATGCTCGTCACTGATTGTTTCCTTGACCAGTTTTTCAGTCCGCACTTTGTGAATGCGACGGACAGGGCTTTTCACGATGTAATCCTCATCTTCAAGCCATGAGAAGAAACTGGAGAATATGCGGCGCATATTGTCAATCGTCACCATACTTGAACCGTGTTCCGCTTGGTACTTGGTCAAGTAACTGCGGATGTCGTCGGTGCATACGAGGCGCAAGTCCTTCTCGCTGTCGGCGAGAAATTTCTCTATCGTCATACGATAATAGCCTATCGTCTTTGACGAGCAGCCCTCTATGCTCTTGGCCGACAGAAACGAGGAGAGCAACACGCCGTTGTCGTGGTTCACTCGTTCTTTGTCGCACACACATGAAACTTCAACCCCTTGCAGGGCTATTCTCAAAACACTTTGCAGTCGCTCTAATTGCGCTCCAGTTAGGCAGTCGGTCATTCCACCGACCACCGAATCAATTATTTTATCTTTCATTGCGATTGAATTTATTGGTGAAACTTCGTTATACCAATATAAACTAAATCGCAATTTACCTGCCCATTCAGCAGCATAGGAAGGAGTTCGTCTCTTAATTTAGTAAGTCTACGTATTAATCGCTTATTACGTGCTGTTTCTTCCAAATAATTTAGACCAATAGAATTGAATTGTTTTATCAATTCAATATTAGGTTTATACCATTTGATATTAAGAACATTGTCTAATTGTAGATTTCTCAGGCCACTTGTTTTTCCTTCAAAATTGAAAAACACGTTGTTATTATAAAGTAACTGCCAAGTAAAATAGAAATAGAGTTCAAACTCTTTAAGTGGGCTAATTGCTTGACAAAAATTAGAACAAACAACAGCGTTATTATTATCATCAATGGTTTCCTTTAAAATAATAGCTGACCTACCAGTAGATTGAGTGGGGCTTCCTCCCGACATTTCTATTATCACGTTCAGCGGTTTTAGCAACCTATTTATATGGTTATCGGCGATAAAACGAGTAGGCAAATCTTCTAGAGTTTTCAAATCTGCTCCACGAATGCAAGATACTTTTATAGAGTTTTGTGTGGTTTCCGTTTCATTTCCCCAATCGCCACTAATGCGTTGTGCCACAAAATCATTAAGTGAAACCAATTCCCAACTTTCAGGGATTTCCCTTTTGAGAAGGTCAATATAATCAAGTTCGCCGCCACTCGACTTATAAGGCTTACCCTCGATATTCGGGAAGTCAAACTGCACAAACCAGTAGTCGTAGAGTTGGCGTGTGACCTGCTCTAAATTGCGATTTATCCAAATAAATGGCTTATATTTGTTGAGTCAACGCCGAAAACCATAACGAAATACTCTTTGATTTGTTAAACAAGCAACTTTTTTGAAGAAAGAACAAACTTGTGTCTCAATTGTTCAATGCATAAGTGCGCCTGACAATCAGCCTAATTAAGGATATTCCGCACAATTTCCCCAAAGTGTTTTAAATTTCTAAATAACTTGAGTTTAAATCTTCTTGCGAAGTCCCCTCTCATTTTTTCAAAAAAAGTTCGTCGCTTTTGTTTGAAAAGTGGGGGGTGATGTGTTATATAGATGTAAAGTTAGTAATTTTGTCGGCAAATTACGAGATTTGTAAATGACTATTGACGCATTTGAACTGATAGCTCCACAGCTGAGGGCTGCTGCCGTAAACAAAGCTGCGGCAATGGGCCTCGACTATGACGAGTCGCAAGACATCGCCCAGGAGACGCTGTTGCGGCTATGGCAGATGCGTGACGATAGTCGGCTCTACAATCCTGAGGGTTTTGCCGCTGTGATTGCACACCGATTATCGCTGAACCACTTGCGTCGCAAGCCTCCGCTTCCGTTAGAGAGCGAGGAGTCCGCAAGTCAGACCAATCCATCGCCGTTGGACGAAATCATACAGCAAGAGGACGTACAGTGGCTCGAACAGAAAATCAAGGAGCTGCCATCCACCCTGCACGCAGTGTTGAAAATGCGCCAGGATGAGCGATACTCCAACGAGCAGATTGCAACTCTGCTCGGAATAAAGGAAGACAGCGTTAGCACATTGCTTGCAAGGGCACGAAGGCAACTTATGGAACAAATCAAGCAACTACGCAGAGAACGACAATGAAACAATATTCACGACATCAGATAGAGGCTTTGCTCGACAAGTTCATGGCGGGCAAGACCACCATTGAGGAGGAGTCGTTGCTGAGCAAATATTTCAACACGACCCACGAAGTACCTGCCGAATGGGAAGATTATCAGGCTTTGTTCGGCTATATCGACCGTGGACTGGAAGGAGACCTGCTTCCCGAAACATCCTCACCATCACTTCGCAAATGGCTTTGGTGGGTTCCTGCAGCGGCAGCGGCAATCGTGGCACTTGTTTTCGGCTTCAAGGTTTTAAACAAACCAGAAACCACACAGCCCATTTCACCGCCGATAATCGCTCAAAAGGCAGAACCAAAAGATGAGACGATTGACCAGAAAACCGTCGATCCTCATGAGGCTGAGAACGAATCAGCAGACAAAAACATTTCTGCACCTAATAAAGCAGACGTCGTTGCAATCAAGCAACAACCAAGAAAGAAAAAGCATTCTTTGGCTGTCTCTCATCATGAGGCGCAGACCAATCTGATTGCACAGAACGAACTGCATTTGCAAGACAACGAACGTTTGCAACGAGAACTTGAAGAACTGAACCAGCGAGCCATCATCATCGACATGGAAGCCATGGGCTACCAAGCCGTGAAGGACGAGAACGGCTCAATAATTTATGTGGATATGCAACAAGAGATAGATAATCAATTCAACAACCAATCAACTAACATACCTGGATTATGAAAACAAAGTATATTATCCTTGCGCTGGCGATGTTCATCGCACCTGCGGCAATGGCACAAGACTATTTCGCAAAGTTGAGATATTACTTTGGAGATAATTCGCCTATCGTCCAAAAGCAGAACACGCTGAAGGTTCACAACACCTTTTCCAACCCCGAGAACGGGGAGAAAGAAGGCGAGCTCACAATCTATAAATTTGTATTGCCTGAATCTGACGTCAGTTACACCGACAGCGTGAGAGTGCAGTATGAGGCTATCAGCCAAGCGATGGACAATGGCAAGATTCCCAACCGCAGCATTTACACGCTTTGGAGCATCACCGGCAATAAAGACCGTTCTTATACTGGGTATCGCTTGTATCATAATAAAAGCGAGTTCACACTTGTGGGAACTGAATCCGACAACTGCTACACAGTAGGATTGATCAACGAGGATGACACACAGTTCAGAACTACTTACACCATAGAGTGGAGCGAAACGTCAGATGGCGGAGTCACAGGTAGGCTGATCACCACATACGCACCCATAAAACCACAAATAGAATCTCCCACAGTTACCCCACCTTCAGAGCCAAAGAACGATAACAAAATGTGGATGAGAAAACTGTTCTTTTATCTTGATAAGCTCAAAGATGGCGAATCTCTGTATCTATCCGGGCTTTACTCATTGGCGAAAGAGTGTGATATGCTCGACCATGACGACCTACAGGTCGCCATCGGTCAAATCAAACTGTCAAAAGCAGAATTTGAGCGAAAGCACAAGGACGCATCGAGCATTCTCTTGCTGCAGCAGGTCATAGAGATACTTGAAGCGCGACTGAGTAAATAAAAGCTCCTACCATACATTTTAATAACACCGTTTATGTGACCGAAATCACGTAAACAGCGATAACTATGTCTAATTTTTAAACATCAAATTATATGAAAACACGAATTATCATGCTGATAACCAGCACAATCATTCTTCAATTATTGTTCGCCTCATCATCTTTAGCCGCCAATTATCATGGCAAGGTTATTGATGAGACAGGCAACCCAATTCCGTTTGTTACTGTTGTGGCGCTATCTCCGAATGACAGCACATACGTTACTGGGGCCATGACTGATGAAATGGGGCAGTTCTCGTTTGACGCAGAACAGCGACCATTGTTATTGAAGGTCTCAAACATCGGGTTTCAAACGAAATGGCTTAGTGCAATGAGTGCCGATTTGGGCGTAATCACCTTGCAACCCGAAACGACACGTCTCAATGAGGTGGTGGTGACCGCGAAGAAAGCCACAGTGACAAGAGACGGATTAAACTATTCAATCAGCAATCTGTCGGGCACTCATATTGGAGAGGCGGGCACTCTTTATGACATGCTCGGATGGACTCCCGGCATAGTGACCTACGACATCAACAACATCAAAGCTGGTGGATCGATGAGCGTTGGTGCAATTTATATCAACGAGCAGAAAGTTGCAGACCGAAACATACTGCTGTCCATACCATCCAGCCAAGTCTCCAAAA
>JAEEGK010000487.1_pt1 | contig 99995 bp, 80 predicted proteins | sample 8958771 | NCBI WGS metagenome assembly JAEEGK01 (sample SAMN16246547, study PRJNA631951) | gut metagenome | biome: gut microbiome; feature: rumen; material: SC-attached | host: Bos | place: Iran: Karaj | collected 2018-10 | reverse complement strand
ATCAGGTGGTTATTGCAGCGGGGTCCCACCTCTTCCCATTCCGAACAGAGAAGTTAAGCCCGCCTGCGCCGATGGTACTGCAATGCAATGCGGGAGAGTAGGAGGCCGCCTTCTTTATCAGAGCCCTGGAGAGAAATCTCCGGGGCTCTTTTTTTGCTGAATGGTCACACGGTCACAGCTGTGACCATGTGACCATTTATCCTGAATGATTCTAAAAATGTAAACTAAATTCCAAAGCACTTTTAATATTCTGCTCCTATATAACCCTATTGACAGTCAGATAATTATGGTCATTATTTCTTTGTGGAATCATGATTCGTCATTATTTTGTAAATACATTTCGTGTCTGTTTGTGTCTCGGCGGTCACATGGTCACAGCTGTGACCGTGACCGTTTTCGTTTGTGGTCTTGTGTTTTCAACTGTTTTAAAAGGGATGCTTTCTAATACAGTAAGAAACGCCTTCTAACACAGTAATGGACGCCTTCTAACACAGTAAGAAATGCCTGTTATACCCCTATAGGAGGCATTCCTTACTGTCGTACAAGGCCTCTCCATCACTCGTGCAAGGCATCAGAACGACCGTTAAGTATATATACTTATAAACGCACCCCCGATTTTGCAATGTCTGGATTGCGGTCACGGTCACAGCTGTGACCATGTGACCATTCTCCCAGCCACAGAACAAGACGATGATTTGTTCATTAATCGTCTAACCTGTTGCCTATACTTATTATAGTCCTCTATTCATTGCTTGCTCTTACTTGGATGAAGACTCTTACAGATACTTTTTTATGGTGTTCCAGATAGCAAGGAAGTTATTTGTTGGGTGAGTAATACGTATTTTTTCTATTATCTCACCGTTAGAATCTTGATAGGAGACAATTGAGGTATCCCGTAGATTTACTTTCTCCCAAATTTCCGCATGGCTATCTTTATCTAATAAATAGTATTTCTCTATACCAGATTTCTTTTTTATGCAAACAGAAAGACCATGCTGGGATGGAACAACAAAAGCACGTTTGATTTGTTTAATTTCTGATTTTGGGAATGGCTGTGTCGATAATTCCTGCAAAGCTCCAAATCGGGTGATAATAAAAGTGTCTTCAGGTTGTTTTTCTTCTAATGGTATAATGATACCTGCAATGAGTTTATGGTGGCGTTCCTCATATACCAGTCCGATCGATAGAGTCAGATAGATGTCTTTTAGTTTGTTTATTAACTCAGGTTGTTGTGCGATGAGATGATAGAATGCAGGATCTGTTACAGAGAAATCATATTTATTACCTCTATATAAGAATCCCATCCGGTATTTTGCTCGTTTTTTTGTAGAATCTTCAAAGAGTTGAATATTCTCAGGATGAATCATCATCAGAGAATAGTTTCCCCGTGCGAATGTTTCTGGTGAAATAGCAAGTTCTTTTGTATAGAATATATCTTGGTGAATAGAGTCGGTGAGCATTTGAAGTACGTTCTGCGTTGGTCGTACCATTCCAATCGTGTACATCATTCTGTAGTGAACGTCTTCGCTATGTGCTTCATGTGGACATGGACTTACATCTATCAGTTTGACAACAGATAATAAGGGTATGAAACGAGCTTCATCCTCAAGTACTTCTCCAAATTCGGTTTTTGTGTCAATAGGTCGAATCCATTTTGGAGAACCGTCGCAGTTTCTAATTATTTCCCAATGGTATTCTTGGTCAATTGTAATCTCTACTCCAGCCACGCATCGACCCCCTCGTTTATAGGAGTTAGCAAGACAAACGAAATACTTATTCATTTCATTCAGATTCAGTCTATAATATTACCTTGTTGATCTATCCGAAAGCCTATTTCTTTATTTTTAAGCCGATATGCATCACGGCGTTGATCCTCAGCAGTATATGTGCCAAAGAGCTCGTCTATATTGGGTAATAAGGGCTTTCTTGAATGGAGGTAGTTTTTTATCATTTCTTGTTCCAACGTTTCATGACTAGATATAGTTGCATCTTTTAAGATGTGATTAACATCTAATCCTTCTTCATGGTAATATCTTCCAACGAGGGAGAATCTATGACATTCAAGTGGATCGGCCTCGGAACACATAAGAGCAATATTCTTTTTTTCAAGTAATGGAGTTAGTTTATGCACACCTTCTTGGAATAATGCTGTTTGAACAGTTAATTCGAAATCAACATATCCCAATTCATTAAAAGAGTCATTGCGACGGGCTCCCAATTCATAACCAAAGAACAGGTAGTCCATGTTGTAACTTCTTAGGAAACCTTGAAGTGTTTCCTTATTGAACTGAGGTGAGTATTTGCTGGCAGGTATGCTTCTTACGTCGACGATGCAGTCGATGCCATACTTTAGAAGCAGATTTAGGAAATCCGTAAGCAGGTGGTTTGAATGACCGATAGTATAAAGTCTCATAGACAGATTTAATTGGTTTCTTTTGCAAAGGTAGAAACTTTATATGATATGTGCAAATTTATTTCAACTTTTTTTGTGTTTCCAATAGATTTGGTCAAATGTCTGCTGAGTAGTTACTCTGTTGACATATAATGATAATAATCATTAATTTTTAAGAGTATTAGCTTCTTTTCCTTTTATTTGTATTATTTTTGCAATCTATAAGTAGATAATTGTATAACAATATTCATTCATCATGATTAATTTTCAGTTTTTTCCACGATCTCACGGTGTTACTAAAGAAATAAGGGATATTATAGAATGTTTCAAGCAGGTTGATGCAAATAAAGACGAGTCTGTGCATCTGAAGTCTAATGATATGCTTGCTCTCTTACGTCCAGGTTTGGAGTCTCTGGGGTTCTGTGTAGAAACAGGAAAAGCGAAGAATGAGCAGATATATGTGCCTGTTCTGTTCAGTGAAAATGATGAAATAGATAAGTACTTTGCTGCAGATGCTCTCAGTGCAGATCACAAGATTGTGATTGAAGTAGAGGCTGGTAGGGCTGTTAGAAATAATCAGTTTCTAAAAGATGTATTTCAGGCATGTATGATGTATGAAGTGGAATATCTTGTTATAGCCGTACTTAATGAATACAAATTTAATAGTAATGGGTCTCAAATTGTTGCTTATGATTATAAGGAAGTAAGAACTTTCCTGGAAACACTATATATCAGCAATCGCCTTCAATTACCATTAAAAGGAATATTATTGATAGGATATTGAAGATTGCTTTATTCTATTGTCATCAGTATAGTTGATAAATACTTACTTTTTGATTTAAGAAAAGCTAGCTTTTGTGTTAGCTTTATATAGCTAAAATTGCTTTGATAGCACTTCTGTTTTGTGTACTTTTGCCGCCCAAAACAGTAGTGTTATGTATAAGTTTAGATTCGTTGATTTATTGTGCGGGATAGGAGGTTTTCATCAGGCAATGACATCTTTGGGAGGAGAATGTGTCTTCGCTTGTGATATTGATGAGAGTTGCAGAGATACTTATTTCATGAACTATGGAATTATGCCAAAAGGCGATATTGCAAAGGTGGCATCCAGTGAGATACCATCTCATGATGTTTTATGTGCAGGCTTCCCTTGCCAATCATTTTCAAAGGCAGGGAACAGACAGGGGTTTAAGGACAGTATTAAGGGAACTCCATTTCTTGACATATTGAGGATATTGGCTTTCCATCAGCCCAAATATGCTTTGTTGGAGAATGTCAGAAATCTTGCAACACATGATAATGGCTACACCTGGAAAACAATTTACGATTCTTTGACTCATTTCGGCTATAACTTGTTACCGGATCCTATTATCTTCAGTCCTCATTATATGGGAATACCTCAGCACAGAGAACGGGTATTTATTATGTGTGTCCGCAAAGATGTTGGTGAGATTCCACCATTCTTTTTTGATACAAAAGTAATACCTCTATGTAATATAAGGGGGGTGATGCAATCTGACGGAGAAATCTCAAATATAGAAAGATACAAACTTTCAAAAGAACAAATACAATTATTGGATATATGGGACGAGTTTATAAGGAATATTGATTGTATAAGATTGCCAGGATTTCCTGTATGGACAGAATGGTTATGCGACGTTGATCTTAAAACAATAAATGATACAGTCCCAAAGTGGAAAAGAAATATAATCTATAAAAATGTGGATTTGTATTTATCTAACAGGAGATTCATAAACCAATGGTTGGCAAGAGCACGACAATGTCCTATGTTTTTTGGAGCCAAAGCAAAGTTAGAGTGGCAAGTCGGCCAAGTAGATCATCCGTCTATTTGGGATAATATCATACAAATTCGTCCTTCAGGTATTAGAGTTAAACCGTGTACATATTTCCCAGCATTAGTTGCTATCACACAGACTCCGATTGTAGGGAAAGAGAAACGGTTCTTGACATTGCGGGAATGTGCTAGAATACAGAGTTTTCCAGAAACATTCATTCCTTGTTCTAATGAAAAACAAGCATATAAGCAATTTGGCAATGCTGTTAATGTGGATTTGGTAAGATTGTTCGCGAAATATATGTTTGGTGATACGGAGACGAGGCAGAAATACCATGCAAAATGATTGTTTTTGGAAAAATGTATGGCAGTATGGAAATAATTTTCCCCTAAATCTGAGCGTATGAAAGAAGAATAATAAACTTATTCATCACTTTTTGTGTGATTTTTGTTGTTTTGTGTTACCGTTGGTATAAATCAGCATTCGCTATTATTTCGCGCATAGCCAAGAAAGCCTCGGAAACTTAGATTGGTATAACAAGCACCGAAATAATTGTGACAGAGTAGCTTGTTGGGAGGGCTTCTGTGTCCCGCTTAGGATAGAGTAGTTTGACCAGGAGGACGGGCTGTTCAGATTTGAGAAGAGAATGGCGGATTAACAATTATTATGTCCTAAAATTAGGCAGTTTGGAATATTTTCCGTATATTTGCAACGTAAATATACCAATAACGAATGAAGCTGAAAGATTTTTTTGCTTTTAAAGACTGGCTATCGTATCGACAGAAGGTGGGTTTGCTGGTGATAGCAGGCGTCGTATGCGGCCTCGGCGGATTGTTTATGTATCTGCTTAGGGCGCATACTTATTTTATAGGTGACAACCCGTCGGCCTGCGTCAACTGCCACATCATGACACCTTACTATGCTACGTGGAGCCACTCCTCTCACGGACGTATCGACCATCAGTCAAACGGTGCCACTTGCAACGATTGCCATGTGCCCCATCAGAATCTCGCCGTATATTACGGTTTCAAGGCAGTCGACGGTTTAAAGCACACAGTGTATTTCGTGGGCCACATGGAGCATCAGGCCATCAAGGCCGAGAAGCTAACAGGTCAGGTAGTGATGGACAATTGTATCCGCTGCCACACACAGCTGAACACGGAGTTTGTGAAGACAGGCCGCATGGGCTATATGCAGCAGTTGGCTACAGGCGGCAAGGTGTGCTGGGACTGTCATCGTAACGTGCCCCACGGTGGCATGAACTCGCTGATGGCAACACCTGGAGCCGAGGGGGTGACTCCCCTACCACCATCGCCTGTGCCGGAATGGCTTCAGAACATGATGAAATGAAAAATTCAACAAACATCGCAAATAAATAAAAAAGAAATATTATGGCAAAGCAATTGAAAAAATGGCAAGGTTGGATACTCTTCGGAGGATCTATGGCAGTAGTCTTTATCCTGGGACTGCTTGTGTCGTCGCTGATGGAGCGCAGGGCCGAGGTGGCCAGTGTGTTCAACAACAAGCGTACTGTGTTTGAGGATGAAATAATCGCTCAGAACGAGAAGTTCAAGGCTGACTATCCGCGTGAGTACGAGACGTGGGCGATGACAGAGGACACCACGTTCAAATCAAAGTACAACTCGTCGCAGGAGGTAGATGTGCTCGAGCAGCGTCCTGAGATGGTGGTGCTGTGGGCTGGCTATGCCTTCTCGCGCCACTACAATACCCCTCGTGGACATAAGCACGCCCTTGAGGATATGCGCAAGATTCTGCGTACGGGTAATCCAGGCATTATGGTAAAGACTGCCGATGGAAGCGATTCTATCGCCGTAGATATGCAGCCCGCCACCTGCTGGACGTGTAAGGGACCCGATGTGCCTCGCATGATGCGCGAACTGGGTAATGGTAAGGATCAATTTGATCCTGCTAACTTCTATGCTAAGAAGTGGAGTGAGTTAGGAGCTGAAGAGGTGAATACCATCGGCTGCTCAGACTGTCACGATGCCCGCACCATGGATTTGCGCCCTGCCCGTCCTGCCCTCTACGAGGCCTTTGCCCGTCGTGGTCTGGATGTGAAGAATGCTACCCATCAGGAAATGCGTTCGCTGGTATGCGCTCAGTGCCACGTGGAGTACTACTTCATCAAGCCTAACGACGAGAAGAATCCCGGCAAGGCCAACTATCTGGTATTCCCGCACGACAAGGGATTAACCTGCGAGGCTGCCGAGGAATACTACGACGAGATTGGTTTCTACGACTATATCCATCCGCTATCTGGCACGAAGATTCTGAAGGCTCAGCATCCGGGTTGGGAGATGTCGCAGCACGGTATCCATGCTCAGCGCGGCGTATCGTGTGCCGACTGTCACATGCCCTATAAGCAGGAAGGTGGCGTGAAGTTCTCTGACCACCAGATTCAGTCGCCATTGGCCAAGATTGACCGCACTTGTCAGACCTGTCACCGTCAGGATGCCGAGGTGCTGCGCCAGAATGTGTACGACCGTCAGGAGAAGTGCAACGAGGTGCGCAACCGTGCCGAGCAGGAACTGGCCCGTGCCCATTTCGAGGCTAAGTTCATCATCGACAAGGGAGCTACAGAGGCTGAGATGGCTCCTATCCAGGCTTTGTTGCGCAAGAGCCAGTGGCGTTGGGACTATGCCATCGCCTCTCATGGTGCTACTTTCCATGCGCCTCAGGAAGTTACCCGTCTGCTCTCCCACTCTGTCGACTATGCCCAGCAGGCCCGTTTGCTCATCGCCCGCGTAGCCGCCAAGCACGGACATACCGAAGCCATCCCTGTGCCTGATTATAGCACCAAGGCAAAGGCTCAGGCTGCCATCGGTCTCAACATGCAGAAGCTGAACGAGAACAAGCAACGCTTCCTGCAGGAAATCGAGCCCAAGTGGATTGAAGAGGCGAAAAAGAACGGAAAACTGATTGAAATCTGATGTGGACGAAACCCTGGACATTTAAGGAAGGCTTCCTCATTGGAGGAGGCCTTATCTTTGCAGGACTGATGCTGGAACTGAGCGTGGGTCCTGTAATGTGGGATGCATTTGCGTGGCCAGCTAACGCCATTGTGCTGGCAGGATTCTTTGTGATGTTGACAGCGATGGCGTACTTGCGTAAAAAAATATATGCCTTCCAATGGATGACAACGTATCAAGCAGCCATCCCAGCTATGGTATATGCTGTTGCGCTGACCATTATCATGGGACTGACACGACAGCAAGCAAACGGCACGTGGCTGAACAATATGCTGTCGTTCTGGCCGTTCGTACTTATTTATGTGTATATCACGGTGATTCTGGGACTCACCATCCATCGCAGATTACGTCAAATATTCAGAGGTGAGTGGTCGATGAAGCGCGATGTACCTTTCTTATTGAACCATCTCGGCCTTTTCATAGCATTGACCACTGCCACGCTTGGCAATGCCGACATACAGCGCGTAAAAATGATTTGTAGCGTTGGCGAACCTGAATGGCGCGCAATGGAGCAAGGAGGTGCTATCAAAGAAATGGATCTGGCCATCGAACTGAAGAAGTTCATCATGGAAACCTACGACGACGGCTCGCCCAAGCGCTTTGCTTCGGAGATACAGATACTGACGAAGACGGGCAAGAATATCGAGACTACCATTGATGTGAACATGCCCTACGAGGTGGACGGCTGGAAAATCTATCAGTACGGCTACGACACGCAGATGGGGGCTCAGAGCCAGATATCAATACTCGAACTGGTGAGCGACCCGTGGCTGCCATTTGTCTATACAGGTATTTATATGATGCTGGCAGGAGCGGTTTGTATGTTTGTTATTGGTGGGAGGAAACGCGTATGAGTTGGGAGCATTTTATATATTTCGCAATTGCAGCGGTACTGCTTTGGGCCGTGGGTGCATGGGCTGCGTGGAAGAGTAAAACTGGTATGGCCTACGCGACAACTGTCTTGGGCTTGCTCTTTTTCTTCTCGTTCATCCTCTCTATGTGGATCTCGCTGGAGCGACCGCCACTGCGCACGATGGGCGAAACGCGACTCTGGTATTCGTTCTTCCTGCCGTTGGCGGGTCTCATCGTCTATTCGCGCTGGAAGTACAAGTGGATCCTGTCGTTCTCGACCATTCTCGCCCTGGTATTTATCTGTGTAAATCTGTTCAAACCGGAGATACACGACAAGACGCTGATGCCCGCCCTTCAGAGTCCTTGGTTTGCGCCACATGTTATCGTCTATATGTTCGCCTACGCCGTACTCGGTGCGGCGGCAGTGATGGCTATCTATCTGCTCTTTATCAAAAAGAGTGACATCGCTGACCAAGAGTTTGACATCACGGACAACCTCGTTTATGTCGGTCTTGCCTTCCTCACCATAGGCATGCTTTTTGGTGCCCTATGGGCCAAGGAGGCATGGGGCCACTACTGGTCGTGGGATCCTAAAGAAACGTGGGCTGCCATCACTTGGCTAGCCTACCTCATCTACGTCCACTACCGCCAGTTACAACTCCATCGTGAGCGGCTGGCCCTTTGGATAATCATCATATCGTTCGTACTCTTACAAATGTGTTGGTGGGGTATCAATTACCTGCCATCAGCCCAAGGTTCAAGTGTACATACTTATAGCATTAGTGAATAAACAACTATGAGAAAAGCAAGTAGAGAGATGGATGCCGCCTTCGCCCAAGCAATTCTTCACACCTACGCAGATATAGCTGGAATCAGTGAGGATGAAGCCATGAACATTGCTGGGGCTTTTGGTGGTGGTATGGGTAATATGGAAGGTACATGTGGCGCACTCCATCAGCATTCTCATACTCAAAGCACCAATAATTGTTTATATTTGCAGCAAAGAAATCTATTCGTAATATAAGCATGAAGAAGTTTTTTGTTTCAATGGTGTTTGCCCTTTCGGCATTGGTGATGCTGACAGGATGTGTGGTCTCGGAAGAGAAGTTGACGGACAAGGTGACTCAGGGCATCGTGGAGTATGAACAGGAACAGGGAAACCGCTTGGAGGTGACTGACCTGAAACTTGAAAAGAGCGAGGGGAAGAACTACAAGGGTGTGCTGACTGGAAAACTGAATGGTGAGGACGCCGTCTACGATGTGACTGTCACGGATGCTGGCAGTGATTTCGATATCGACTGGGAACTGAGGAAGTGAAACAGATTGAGGGCGTTTCAGCATGGATAAACTCTCTGCAGAACAACGGCACAAGAATATGGCTGCTATTCATTCGAAGAATACGAAGCCAGAATGGATTGTGAGGCGTGGGCTGTGGAGCAGGGGATTCAGATATAGGCTTAATTCTCCGAAGTTGCCTGGGCATCCGGACTTGGTGCTGAGGAAATACAGGACTTGCATCTTCGTGAATGGATGTTTCTGGCATGGGCATGGGGTTCGATTGAATATTGAAACATTGAAAATTGAAAACTCGGAGTGCTGTAAGATTCCGAATACGAATCGGGAGTTCTGGGTGGCGAAGATCAGGAGGAATCAGGAGAGGGACGTCGAGGAGCAGAAGCGTTTGGCAGAGATGGGATGGCACTGCATTACCATCTGGGAGTGCGAACTGAAACCGTCAAAGCGAGAGGCTACGCTGAAGTCGTTGGTGTATACGCTGAATAAGATCTGGCTCGACGATCATCAGGCTGTCGTGAGTTCTTACCCTCAAATTGAGGAAGAAAGCGAGGGCTATTTGAAAGCAGCAGAAGAGCGGAATATATAAAAAAATGCAATAGTTTTGAGGACTTCTGAGATAAAATGATTATCTTTGCAAACGAAAGAGAGATTATTACACTAAACAAATACAATTAGATTATGAACATTTTGATTTTACAGGCTTCTCCACGGGCAAATGGTAATACGGCGTGGATGGCAGAAGAGTACAAGAAGGCTGCCGAGGCAGCAGGTCATCAGGTGACACTGGTCAATGTTTCCAGAAAGAAGATTGCGGGTTGTCTGGCTTGTGAGTACTGTCACAACAAGGGCAATGGTGCCTGCATCCAGAAGGACGATATGCAGGAACTCTACCCGCTGATGGCAGAGGCCGAGGTGTTGGTGCTGGCCGCCCCTATCTACTATTTCACGCTCTGTGCCCAGATTCAGGCTCCCATCCAGCGCATGTACTGTGTGAATAGCCCTGCCAAGGTTAAGAAGATGGCATTACTTGTTTCTTCGTATTCGCCTGGCGTATATGACGGGGCAAAGGCCGAGTATCGTGACATCTGCAACTACTGGAAGGCTGAAGACTCAGGCATCGTGACTGCAAAGGTGGACGAGCAGAAGACGGAGGAGACCAGGCAGAAGATTGAGGCAATCGTGAAGAATCTATAGAGCAACTCTTTGAAACTATGGATACATTGCATATTATCGCTGTTGTGGTGCTGGTGATTATCGGCGGTGTGATCTTCTGGAACAAGTCGAAGGGCTAAAAAACTGGAGTGTGAGATGGGAAGGAGATGGATGATGCCGTTGTCGCTGCTGATGGGTCTGGCTGCTGCTTCGTGTGGCGGACAGGCGGAAGGGCAGAAGGACGAACAAGAGGGTGAGCACGAGATGGAGATCATCCCGAAGGTCAAGGAGCCGAAGGATGAGGTGGTGGACACGGTGGGATTCCCGAAGGAGGCTACGGGCACGCCCATCACCGGCTATCAGGGCTATCCTGAGGATGATCTGGTGAAGGAGTCGACGGATGATGACCTCGTGAACTTCCAGGGTGAGGCCGATCTCGACTATTATGATGGTGGAGGTGACGACTCCGGCGGCTATTAAGATGCTGGTAAGGGCGCACTATTGGCGCTTGAACTCGAGGGTCTTGGGCAGTTTCTGCCATTTGCCGTTGTTGGGCACCTTCAGCGTACTGCCATCTATCTGCTTGAGCACGTAGACGGAATCGCTCTCAGCCTTGAGGGTGGCTGTCAGGTCTTCGCTGCCGTAGTCGTTGATCATCTGCAGCGTGGCCGTATGGCTTTTATCGTCAACCTCAGCGGAGGTGATGAGCCAGCAGAATGAGTTGTGCTGCTTTGAGAGATAGCCAGGCAGTTGGCCGTAGAGTTCCTGTCCTGGGACGGTGATATTCTCTCTGTAGAAATCGATTCTGAGATAGACGCTATATTCTTTATTAAAAAGGTACGCGCGAAAAGGCTTCTTGCTTTCCTGGGCGACGGCTGGTAATAGCAAGAGCATCAAAAGAAATGTCGCAAATATCTTCTTCATCATCAGTTCGTTTTCTTTTTTTGCAGACAAAGTTAATAATCTAAATCATTATTTAATAGACTTATCTAAAAAAATTAGCAAATAGTTTGCTGATTTTAGAATAATTTAAGTATCTTTGCACGCAATTATAATTGAAACGATGGCAAAAAAGCAGTTAATGCCAGACTACATCTTCGAGTCAAGTTGGGAAGTCTGCAACAAGGTAGGGGGAATCTATACAGTCCTTTCGACGCGAGCCAAGACCCTACAAGAGGTACTTCAGGATAAGATCATCTTTATAGGTCCTGATTTCTGGAAAGAAAGTGAGAGTCCTTATTTCAAGGAGGACGGAAAACTCTTTGCCGATTGGCAAAGTGAGGCTAAGGAGCAGGGGCTGAAAGTAAGGGTAGGCCGCTGGACGGTGCCCGGAGAGCCCATCGCCATTCTGGTGGACTTTAATCCCTATTTTGAGAAGAAGAACGAGATCTATGGTTGGCTGTGGGAAAACTACGGCGTAGACTCGCTGCACGCTTATGGCGACTACGACGAGGCCTCGATGTTCTCGTATGCTGCCGCCTTGGTGGTGGAGAGTTTCTTCAATTGGAAAGAGGAAAACGGTGAGTGGAACAAGAAGACCAAGGTGATCTATCATGCCAACGAGTGGATGTGCGGCCTTGGTGCGCTCTACATCAACAACAAACTGCCTCAGGTGGGTACTATCTTCACGACCCATGCCACCAGTATCGGCCGCTCGATTGCCGGTAATATGAAACCCCTCTACGACTATCTCTTCGCCTATAATGGTGACCAGATGGCCGGTGAACTGAATATGCAGTCGAAACACTCGATAGAGAAGCAGACGGCCCATTTTGTGGACTGCTTCACCACAGTGAGTGATATCACAGCCAAGGAGTGTGTCGAATTGCTCGACAAACCCGTAGACGTCGTGCTGCCCAATGGCTTCGATGACAGTTTCGTGCCCAGCGCTACAAAGTTTACCCGTAAGCGCAACCTGGCCCGTAGGAAGATGCTCGACATTGCTAATGCGCTGTTGGGTGAGGATCTCGGTGATGATACGCTGCTCGTCTCGACCTCTGGCCGCTATGAGTTCCGCAATAAGGGTATCGACGTGTTTGTGGAAGCCATGAACCGTCTGCTCCGTGACCGCGACCTGAAGAAGAAGGTGGTGGCCTTCATCGAAGTGCCCGGATGGGTAGGCGAGCCCCGTAAGGACTTGCAGGAACGACTGAAGAGTGGTAAGAAATATGATACGCCGCTCGATGTGCCTCAGGTGACACACTGGCTGCATAACATGAGTCATGACAACGTGCTGGGTATGATGAAATACTATGATATGCACAACCGCCAGGATGAGAAGGTGAAGGTGATCTTCCTGCCTTGTTATCTCGATGGTAATGACGGCATCGTCAATATGACCTATTATGACGTGATTCTGGGCAATGACCTGTGCATCTATCCTTCCTACTACGAGCCTTGGGGCTATACGCCACTGGAGGCCGTAGCCTTCAAGGTGCCTTGTATCACCACCGACCTCGCCGGCTTCGGCCTTTGGGCTAACACGGTGTTCGGCCATGAAGGGCAGATAACAGATGGCGTGAAGGTGATTCATCGTACGGATTATAACTATTCAGAGGTGGCTGATATCATCAAGGACACGGTGGCTGCGTTCTCGAATATGAACAAGAAGCAGGCAGACGAGTGTCGCAAGAATGCCAGTGCTCTGTCGAAGAAGGCCCTTTGGAGTGAGTTTATCAAGTACTATTACCAGGCTTACGACATGGCCCTCACTAAGGCTGAAGCCAGGAAAAGTGGAAATGTGAAGAAGTGACAAGGTGAAAAATGAAATAGAATTCAAATAGACTAATTTGAGAGAATTATGAAAATTAAAGCAGATTACGCAAATGCTCCGGCTTGGAAGATGCTGACCGTGAAGGCCACCCTCCCGGAGGAACTGAAGTGTTTGGACGAGATTGCCCACAATATGTGGTGGGTATGGAACTATGAGGCCCGCGACCTGTTCCGTGACCTCGATCCAGAACTGTATCATAACGTGAAGCACAACCCTGTGATGTTGCTTGAACGTCTGAGTTTTGCCCGTAAGGAGGAGATTATCAAGGATAAGGCGCTCATGAAGCGCATCAAGAACGTGTATGACATGTTCCTCAAGTACATGAACGTGAAGCCCGATTCCAAGCGCCCGTCAGTGGCCTACTTCTGTATGGAGTATGGTATCCACTCAGCCCTGAAGATCTATTCTGGCGGTCTGGGTATGCTGGCTGGTGACTACGTGAAGGAGGCCAGTGACTCTAACGTAGATATGTGTGCTGTCGGCTTCCTCTATCGTTTCGGCTATTTCACCCAGAGCCTCTCGATGGACGGTCAGCAGATTGCCAACTACGAGACTCAGAACTTCGGCTCTCTGCCTATCGAGCGCCAACTCGACAAGGACGGTAATCCTATGGTGGTCGATGTGCCTTTTACCAACTATCAGGTGCATGCCTATGTCTGGCGTGTGAATGTAGGCCGTGTGAAGTTGTATCTGCTCGACACCGACAATGAGATGAACTCTGAGTTCGACAAGCCCATCACCCACGCCCTGTATGGTGGTGACTGGGAGAACCGCCTGAAGCAGGAGATCCTGCTCGGTATCGGTGGTATGCTGCTGCTGAAGAAACTTGGCATCAAGAAGGATATCTATCACTGCAACGAGGGTCATGCAGCCCTCTGCAACCTGCAGCGTCTGTGTGACTATATCGAGGAAGACGGTCTGACCTTCAACCAGGCTATGGAGTTGGTCCGCGCCTCTTCACTCTATACCGTCCATACACCGGTGCCTGCCGGCCACGACTATTTCGACGAGGGCCTCTTCGGCAAATACATGGGTGGCTATCCTCAGAAACTCGGCATCTCTTGGGATGAGTTCATCGGCATGGGCCGTACGAACCCTGACGACAAGGGTGAGAAGTTCTGTATGTCGACCTTCGCCTGCAACACTTGTCAGGAGGTGAACGGCGTGTCGATGCTCCACGGCTGGGTGTCACAGAAGATGTTCGCTCCCATCTGGGCTGGTTATTATCCCGAGGAGAATCATGTGGGCTACGTCACCAACGGTGTACACTTCCCCACATGGTGTGCTACAGAGTGGCGCAAGGTCTATGCCAAGTACTTCGATGTTAAGCACATGGGCGACCAGTCGAACGAAGAGATCTGGCATGGTATCTACAACTGTCCTGATGAGGAGATCTGGGAGACCCGTATGGCTCTGAAGCAGAAACTCTTCGACTATATCAAGGAGCAGTTCCGTGAGACCTGGCTGAAGAATCAGGGTGATCCTTCACGTGTGGTGTCTCTGTTGGAGAAGATGAATCCGAATGCTTTGGTGATTGGCTTCTGCCGTCGTTTCGCTACTTATAAGCGTGCTCACCTGCTGTTCACTGATGAGGCTCGCCTCTCTAAGATTGTGAATGATCCAGAGCATCCCGTGATCTTCCTCTTTGCTGGTAAGGCTCACCCCGCTGATGGTGCAGGTCAGGGTCTGATTAAGCGGATTTATGAGATTTCACAGCGTCCGGAGTTCCTGGGTAAGATCATCTTCCTGGAGGACTACGACTTCTTGTTGGCCCGTCGTCTGGTATCTGGTGTTGATATCTGGATGAACACCCCGACACGTCCTCTTGAGGCTTCTGGTACCTCTGGCGAGAAGGCTGAGATGAACGGTGTTGTGAACCTCAGCGTGAAGGACGGCTGGTGGCTGGAGGGCTATCGTGAAGGTGCCGGTTGGGCACTCACAGAGAAGCGTACCTATCAGAACCAGGGCTATCAGGATCAACTCGATGCCGCTACCATCTATGGTCTGCTGGAGAATGAGATCGTACCTCTTTATTATAATAAGGACAAAAAGGGTATCTCGAAGGGCTGGATCAAGGTCATCAAGAACTCTATCGCCCAGATTGCCCCTCACTATACGATGAAGCGTCAACTCGACGACTACTACAGCAAGTTCTACGAGAAGGAGGCCAAGCGCTTCAAGGAACTCTCAAAGAACGATAACCGTCTGGCCAAGGATATCGCCCAGTGGAAGGAGACTGTGGCAGAGCGTTGGGATGCCATCAACGTGGTGTCTTCAGAGTGGAACTTCCCTGTAACTGGTGCAGAGGCTGGTCAGAAGTACACCTTGAGGTACGTCATCAACGAGCAGGGACTCGACGATGCCGTTGCTTTGGAGAAGGTGAATGTCTTAATCGACAAAGACGGTGTGGAGAAGGTCTTCTCTGTCGAGCCTCTGAAGATGACTGGCCATGAGGGTAACAACTATACCTTCGAGGCTGAGTTGGCTCCGAGGCAGTTCGGTCAGTACAAGAGTGCCGTCCGCATGTATCCGAAGAACAAGAATCTGCCTCACCGTCAGGACTTCTGCTACGTGAAGTGGCTGGAACTGCCTGTATGTAATAGTTAATCGGAAGGTTAGAGACCGATATCATCAAACGAAGCGCCCGGGTTCATTTGAACTCGGGCGCTTTATAATGCTGGTTGATGTATTGTCCGACGGGATTGTCGTTGTTTCGGCGGGCCGTACTGAGGATGCAGTCTGACATCCGACGGTGCAGGCTGTCGATCATTTTGACACGTTGCAGTTGCATTGTGCTGTCTGCTACAGGAAGCAATGACGTCTTGACCACTTCTTGTCCTATGAGACGGATCGAATCGTTCAGTTGCTGCCAGGTGTTGTTGAAGGTGGTGCCAGAGACGCGGTTCCTTTCTGGCGTCGATGCTATTTCAACGGTGATACGTGCTGGCTCTAGGAAAAAGGAGACTGTGGCTTCTGGTCTGTTCTTAGGGAATACATGACAGAATGCCACCGTATCAGTCACTCCGGAAAACGCGAACTTCCCTTCTGTGACCTGAGTCATGACGACAAGACTGTTCCCGTCTCCCTCCTGTCGCATGCAGATGGTGTCGCCATCGCTGAAATCGCGTGCAAATCCGTCAATCTGATAAGTATTGGACTGACAGGAGAGGCCAAGGGTGCCCACAACTGTCAGTCCAAGAAAAGTCTTGATGCTCATGCTGTATTGTCAGATAAGATAGAGGTCGCTGATGCTCTCGTTGCGGATGACGCGACGGATGGCCTCAGCGAAGGTGTCGGCCACAGAGAGTTGTTTCACCTTAGCACAGCGCTGCGTATAAGGGATAGAGTCGGTGAAGACAATCTCCTCGAGGGCTGAGGCCTGGACGCGTTCACTGGCAGGACCACTCATCACACAGTGAGAGGCACAGGCCCGGACGGTCTTGGCACCATGCTCCTTCATCAGGTCGGCAGCCTTGGTGATGGTGCCTGCGGTATCGACCATATCATCGATAATCACAACGTTCTTCCCCTCCACTTCACCGATAATCTGCATCGTGGCTACGACATTGGCTCGGGCACGGGTCTTATTGCAGAGTACCAACGGACAGCCCAGGAACTTAGCATAAGTATTGGCACGCTTTGAACCACCTACATCCGGAGAGGCGATGACCAGATTGTCGAGGTTCAGGCTCTGGAGGTAGGGGAGGATAACGCCCGAGGCATAGAGATGATCCACTGGCACATCGAAGAATCCCTGGATCTGGTCAGCATGCAGGTCCATCGTAATGACACGGTTGACACCAGCCACACTCAGAAGGTCGGCTACGAGTTTGGCGCCGATACTGACACGTGGCTTGTCCTTACGATCCTGTCGGGCCCATCCGAAATAGGGGATGACGGCATTGATGGTGCGGGCAGAGGCACGCTTGGCGGCATCAATCATCAGCAACAGTTCCATCAAGTTGTCTGAAGAGGGGAAGGTGCTCTGTACCAGAAAGACGTCACGGCCACGGATACTCTCCTCATACGAAACGGCAAACTCTCCGTCGGAGAACTTGGTGATTTGCAGTTGTCCTAACGGGCAACCCAGACTTTGGCAGATTTTCTCTGCCAGGTATTTCGTGGCAGTACCAGCGAATACCATGTAGGAGTTATTCTCACTCATCTTTTTATAGTTTTGTTCTGTTCTTTTTCTATTCAATGGTCTTACGCAGACGCTCAAAGCGATTGAGCAGTTCCTTGTAGTCTATCTCGTTGTGGATGTTGAAGCGATTCCACAGGTCTCCGCAGATGACGACACCACCAAAGCCGAGATCCTTCGCTTCCTTCACGTTGTCGAGGTTCATACCGCCTAAGGCATACACTTTCTTGTCAATCAGCCCCTCTCGTGATGCCGCTTTCAACTCCTCGTAAGTATAGGTTGACTTTTCGTCGGCATTGGTCTGGCTGTCGTAGATACAATGCAGGAATACGTAGTTACAGTGCTTCTTCGCCTCCTTCAACTCGCTGATGGCGTGGCAGGTGCGAGAGATGTTTCCCTTATAGCCTACGGGTGGTTCGGTGTAGGCATCGTCAATGTGGATGCCTCTGAGCCGGAACTCCTCTTTCAGGTAGAAGTGACCATGGACGGTGATCCTGTTGTGATAGTCCTCTCCCAAGAGTGTCAGCAGCCGTTCTGAATACATCGGCGAGGCACCAGGCTTGTACAGATGAAGGTTCTCCAGACCTTCCTCGAACAGGTTGGCCAGAATCTTATCTTCTTCCACGAAGAAGGTTGGCTTGGTCATTACTATGAGTTTCATTTTGTCAATAGTTCTCTTTCTGAACTGCAAACTTACATAAAAAAATCGATAATCACACGACTTTCGGTAAAAAAATAGTTGCAGAGGCTCTTTTTTCAGATTTTTATCGTAATTTTGCAGTCCGAAATGACATTATTTATAAATATAGTAAGAAAATGAAAGCATTTGTATTTCCCGGACAGGGAGCGCAGTTTGTAGGCATGGGTAAGGATCTTTATGACAACAACCCGCTGGCCAAGGAACTTTTTGAGAAAGCAAACGACATTCTTGGATATCGTATTACCGACATTATGTTCGAGGGAACAGACGAGGAACTGAAGCAGACGAAGGTGACTCAGCCTGCCGTATTCCTGCATAGTGTCATCTCAGCCCTCTGCATGGGCGATGCCTTTGAGCCGAAGATGACGGCAGGACACTCTTTAGGTGAGTTCTCTGCTCTGACAGCCGCTGGTGCCCTGAGTTTTGAGGACGGTCTGAAACTGGTCTATGCTCGTGCTATGGCCATGCAGAAGGCATGTGAGGCTCAGCCCTCAACGATGGCCGCTATCATCGCCTTGCCTTTCGACAAGATTGAGGAGATTTGTGCTGAGGTTTCGAAGATGGGTAAGGGCGTAGTTGTTCCTGCTAACTACAACTGTCCCGGACAGTTGGTCATCTCTGGCAATATCGATGCTATCAACGAGGCTTGTGAGCAGTTGAAGGCTGCTGGTGCCAAGCGTGCTTTGGTGCTGAAGGTAGGTGGCGCTTTCCACTCTCCGCTGATGCAGCCTGCCAAAGATGAACTTCAGGCAGCCATAGAGAAGACAGAGATCAAGGCTCCGAAATGCCCTGTCTATCAGAATGTGGATGCTAAGCCTCATACAGATCCCGCAGAGATCAAGGCAAACCTCATCGCACAGTTGACCAGCAGTGTGCGCTGGGCTCAGAGTGTGGAGAATATGATTGCCGATGGTGCTGATGACTTCACGGAGTGCGGTCCTGGCAAGGCTCTGCAGGGTATGATTGCTAAGATCAATAAAGAGGTTTCTGCCCATAGTATCGGAGAATAATGAAAGAGAAGATTGTTATCTACCAGATATTCACCCGTCTCTACGGCAATCGGAATACCACTCGTAAGGAAGGTGGAACGATTGAGGAGAACGGTTGTGGAAAACTGAAAGACTTCACGCCCAGCACCCTGAAGAAAATCAGGGAGATGGGCGTGAGCCATATTTGGTATACGGGTGTCATCCGTCATGCATTGCAGACAGACTATTCTGCCAATGGCATTCCCTGTCAGCATCCTGCTGTCGTCAAGGGGCGCGCAGGCTCTCCCTATGCCATCACAGACTATTACGACATCGATCCTGACCTGGCAACGGATGTCGATAAGCGTATGCAGGAGTTCGAGCAACTCGTGGAGCGTACCCATAAGGCTGGTATGAAGGTGATTATCGACTTCGTGCCTAACCATGTGGCCCGTCAGTATCACTCTATCTGCAAGCCTGATGGCGTGAAGGATCTTGGTGAAGATGACAATCCTCAACATGGCTTCGATCCGCAGAACAATTTCTATTACTGTCCCGGTGAGCGGTTCGCACCATACTTTGACCTCTATCATGGTCAGGAACAGCCTTATATTGAGGAGCCTGCTAAGGCGACGGGTAACGACTGTTTCCACAATGCACCAGGCATGAACGACTGGTACGAGACGGTGAAGTTGAACTATGGTGTCGACTATTATGCCGGTAGGGTAGGTCATTTCAATCCCATCCCTGACACATGGAGCAAGATGACTGATATCCTGCTCTTCTGGACCAAGAAGGGCATCGACGGTTTCCGTTGCGATATGGCAGAGATGGTGCCGGCTGAGTTCTGGCACTGGGCGACAGATAAGGTGAAGTTCATCTGCCCCGACATCGTATTCATTGGTGAGGTGTATAATCCTGCAGAGTATCGCAACTACCTCGGCGCAGGCTTTGATTATCTCTATGACAAGGTTGGTATGTACGACACACTGCGAGAAGTCATCCGTGGTAATCAGTCAACCCATGCCATTACCTCCGCTTGGCAGCAGACGGACGATATCCGCGACCACATGCTCTATTTCCTGGAGAATCATGACGAGCAGCGCATTGCCAGCAGTTTCTTCGCTGGCGATGGTCGTAAAGGTGTTCCTGGACTTGTTGTCTCTGCCTTGCTGCAGCAGAATCCGCTGATGGTATATGCTGGCCAGGAATATGGCGAGAAAGGTATGGATAAGGAAGGCTTCAGTGGTCACGACGGACGGACAACTATCTTCGATTATTGGAACATCGATACGCTGACACGTGCTGCCAGCCGAAAACTGACAAAGGACGAGAAGGCTTTGAAGGCGATGTACGATAAGATCCTGACTATTGCCCGTACAGAAAAGGCTGTTGCCAATGGCGTCTGTTTTGATCTCATGTACGTTAACGGCCAGTATCAGCATCAGTACGCTTTCATCAGAAAGGCAGGTAACGAAGCACTGTTGGTGGTGGCTAACTTCGCAGAAGAGTCTACGACGATGGATGTGACAATCCCAGCCCATGCCTTCGACTATCTGAAACTGAAGGAACGGAAGAATGTCAAAGCCGTCGATCTTATGACAGGCAAGGAGATCAAACGTCAACTGAGCCGTGACTGCTACGTTTCTGTCGACCTCGAACCCTGTAGTGCTGTTGTCCTGAAATTCAATGCATAACTATGGACTACGAACTGAACGACCATCATAAAGAGGATTTCCCGCCAGCACACACTGCGGAACATCTGCTGAACCAGACCATGATCCGGCTCTTTGGTTGTGAGCGTTCTTATAATGCCCATATTGAGCGGAAGAAGAGCAAGATGAGTTTTCATCTGGACCATAAGCCCAGTCGTCAGGAGGAAAAGGAGATAGAGCGCAGGATGAATGAACTGATCGAAGATGATTTGCCTGTGACTTTTGAGTTTGTCACTCGCGACAACTTACCTGAAGGTATTGATCCAAGCCGTTTGCCAGAAGATGTGTCTGACACCATCCGGCTGGTGCGTATTGGTGACTACGATGTCTGCCCGTGTATTGGCAAGCATGTGAGAAGTACTTCGCAGATAGGACGCTTCGAGATGCTTGGTACCAATTGGGATGAACACGAGCGTTCGTTCCGTGTACGTTTTAAGATTGTCTGACACAATAAATCCCGCCGTCAAGCGGGATTTATTCTTTTTATGAAATATCTATTTCTATTGTTTCGTGGCAATGCGCATAAACACAGGATAATGGTCTGAATAACTCAACTCTTTCTTGTAGTATGAGAGTCCTTCTAGGCCCTTATCGTGGAAGATGTAGTCGATACGTACTTTCTTGTCACCTCGGAAGGTGTACATAAATCCACTACCACACTCCTTGAAACCGTCAATCTTGTCGCCCAGCATCGTATTATAAACATACGAATAGGGCACGTCGTTGAAGTCACCACAGACGATGATGGGTGCTTCTGACTCCTTCATATCCATCGCCAGCATATTAGCCTGGCCAGATCGGGCTATCATTCCCAGTGTGTAGCCTCCGTAGATGGCGTTAATGAGAGCATTGCCCTGAACCTCAACACCCTTGTTGGCTAACTTCGCAGCCTGATGTAGTGCGCTGTTGATACCTGTCGTCTCGAGGTGAACGTTATAGATTCGGTAGATATTGTTGTTGATGTTGACTTCCACCCACATGGCACTGTTGCTCGTCTGTTCGAAGTCAATATTCTTCTTGTTGACGATGGGATAACGGCTGTAGATGACCAAGTCGTTATTGCCAAAGGCAGAGTGGGGGAAGTAGTCCTTATAGGAATCGGAGTTCTTCTTGTCGCCGCTGAAGTCGTTATACTCCTGGAAGCAAACGATATCAACCTTCTGCCGCTTCATTTCCGCGAGGATATCCTGGGCGATAAAACCTGTTGTCTCTCCAGAGAACCGTGCCACGTTGTAAGAGGCGAATTTGATACCCGGTTTGGCATCGGCCTTCTCGTCAGTAGAACCAAATTGGAAGAGAGTACCGATATAGGGGATGCAACAGAGCAGGGTGATGAATGGCATGAGTGCCCAGTGGAAACGTAAGCGGATCAGCCAATAGATAAGGAAAATGAAGTTGGCTATAATCAGCAACGGCAAAGCATAGACAAGCATGGCACGAGCCGTGTTTCCTGCTGGCTGTACGTCACCTCCAAACAATCCTACAAAAGTAAAGATCATCAGTAGGAAGGAGATGATCAGCATCATGAACGAAAAGTATTTCTTAACTGCAAGTTTTCCCATTATGATGATGGTTTTGTTTTTGGATATGCGGATTAATTGTCCTCTCCGAGGTATTTCTTGACAATCTCGATGAGGTTCTCTACCTTAAACGGCTTAGCCATGAAGTCGTCGCAGCCTGCCTCCTTGGCATTGCGGATGTTTTCTTCGAAGGCATAGGCACTAAGTGCTATGACAGGGGTGGATGATACTTCCTTGATAATGCGGGTGGCATCAAGACCATTCATGCCTGGCATACGGATGTCCATTAGGATCAGGTCAGGTTTCTCGTCCTCATTGATGGTAACGGCTTCGATTCCATTGCGGGCACGCAGCAACTTATAGCGCTTCTGCAGTACAATCTTCACCAACTCGTAGTTGTGATCTTCGTCCTCTGCCACGAGAATAGTCTTGCTATTCGCATCGTCGGAACGACCACTGATACGGATGGTGCGTACGCTTGTCGTTGTGGCCTCTTTGCTCTGGTCCAAACCTCCGATACTTCCTTCGAACGGCATGGTAAAGGTGAAGATGGAACCTTTTCCCAACTCCGACTCCACAGACAGTTTGCCACCCAACTTCTCGACGATAATCTTACAGAGGGGGAGTCCGAGGCCGTAGCCATTCTTGTTGTTTTCCGCATCGCGGGAGACATAGGTCTCGAAGATATGGCCAAGATCTTCTTTGGCGATGCCGCTACCCGTATCGCTGACGAACATCTCGATGGTATGACCTTCGTCCAGGACTTTATATCCGTAGGCAATGGTTCCTTTGCTGGTATGTTTGAGCGAGTTGCTGATGAGGTTGGAGAATACTTGGATCAGTCTGTTGGCATCCGTATTCATCGTCACGTTCATGGTAGGCTCGCTCCACACCAGTTTCACCGCGTCAGGGCAACGGAACTTGAACAGATTCAAGATGCTTCCGCAGAGTTGGTTGAGGTCGGTAGGATTCTTCTTCATGACAATCTCTCCCGATTCAACACGCGACAAGTCGAGAATCTCGTTGACGAGGCTCTGCAGACGGTTGTTGTTGCTCTCGATGATGTCGAAGTATTTCATGCGCTCTTCCTGAGAGTCGGTCTCGATGATCACTCTCGAAAAGCCTTCTATAGCATTCAGTGGCGTGCGTATTTCATGGCTCATGTTGGCCAGGAAAAGGGACTTCATCTTACTCGCATTCTCTGCTTTCTGGGCCTTTTCCTCGTATTCTTTTAGTTTCTTGTTGGCAATCTCGAGTTGCTCGTTGACTAAAAGAAGTTTTTTGTTCGCTTCTGCAAATTTCTGTAACAGAATCTCTCTTTCGTCTTTTTCCATTTCTGTCCAAAACTACCGTAGATTTTGCAAAGGTACGAATAAATTTTGGAACATCAATGAAAATATCAGAAAATTTTCAACTCCTTTTTGCTTTTTCCCATGCTCCACTCTTGCCATGGCTCCTTAAATAGGCCATTCCGCGGAATACGTTAAAATTCATAAACACGAAATAATAAGCCGTATAAAGGAGTTTGTTCTTATAGCCGAAGCGGTTTGTCAACCATCCGGCAAGAGCCATGAGGTAGAAAAGTGTCTGGAGAATCAGCATCACCGTATAGAAGGTGCCAGCCCCCATGGCAACAAGGGCGATATTGACGATCAACAGCAGAACCATCGCCACAGGTGTGATACTCCATCGAAGCACTCGGTGACTGACGTATTGGAAGGTGACTAGTGGCTGTCGCAGTGGGTTGAGCATGGAACGGAGCCACCAGATGCTCTGCAGGCCTCCGGCTGCAATACGGCGTTTGCGCTTTGATTCCTCATAGATGTTGGCAGAGCCGTATTCTCTGGCATAAGCATCCGAAGTGTAGGCTATACGCTTTCCTGCCTGTACGACGTACATCGACAGCATGAAGTCGTCGAGCAGGGCTTCATCAGGTACCTCGCGACAGAGTTGGGGATCAATGGCATAGAGTTCTCCGGCAGCACCCATGGCGGAGTAGAGTTCACTGTCCCAGCGCTTGAGTGTGCTTTCGTAACGCCAGTAGAGTCCTTCGCCTTCTGAGGCCATCTCACCTGCCTTCCGGGCGGCAACCCGCTTCTCTCCTGATACACAGCCTACCGTCGGGTCGCTAAACAGTCTGGCAATCTCGCGGAGAGCGCCTGTATTGATCATCGTGTTGGCATCGGTGAAAACCACATATCGGGTCTTCAGTTCCCTAAGCCCATGCTTCAGGGCTGCGGTCTTACCTCTGCGCTCAGGGCTGAACACGATGTCTACCTCAGGATAGGCGGCCAATAGTTCGTTGGTGTGGTCATTGCTGCCATCGGTGACCCACATGATGCGGAACTTGTCTTTCGGATAGTCGAGCGCCAGAGTGTTTGCCATCTTCTCTTTGACGATATCCTCTTCGTTGTAGGCGCAGATCATCAGGGTCATCGTGGGCAATTCTTCATCTGCTGGGAGAACGGCTTCATGGGGCCTCCCCACGAAGAGCCGTTTCAGCCGGATGATGATGTATAGGAGTATTCCGTAACCAATATAGGTGTAGAACACGATGAACAGCGCAATCCAAAAGACGATCTTCATTTTGTTTACGGTTTACAGTAAATAGTTTACAGTTTACAGTTTACGGTTTACAGATGAATACATTTGTAGGCAGAGAGTAACTTTGCCGGTTACTGCTGGCTGTGAGTGGCTTTGCTTGGTAATCATCTGTAAACTGTAAACCGTAAACTGTAAACTCAAATAATTCTCAACTGTCCGTCTCCTCCTGCATATCTATGAACTGCTTGTTGCTGTCGTAGAACTCGTATTGGAGGAAGGCTAATTTCTGCGAGGGGATCACACGGACGCCGAGTCCGTATTTCAGTTGCCATTGGCGCTTCAGGCTGAAGACGCCCTTGTTGATGTAGGCCGCCACGTAGGGATGTACGTGGAGGTAGAACTTGTGGATGCCGATCTTGTTGACCAGATTGTCAATCTTATTCTCCAGGGTATCCGTAAAGAGGATACTCGACTTGATGGTTCCTTTTCCGAAACAGGTGGGGCAGGTCTCCTCGACGTTGACGGTCATGGCTGGCCGCACTCGCTGACGGGTGATCTGCATCAGTCCGAACTTCGACAACGGCAGAATGTTGTGCTTGGCCCGGTCCTTCTGCATGTTCTTGCACATCCGCTCATAGAGCATCTGACGGTCCTCGGGCAATTTCATGTCGATGAAGTCGACGATGATGATGCCGCCCATGTCGCGGAGCCGCAACTGGCGTGCCAGTTCGTCGGCAGCACCGAGGTTCGTCTCCAGAGCATTGGCCTCCTGACCGTTCTCCTTCTTGATGCGGGTGCCGCTGTTCACGTCCACTACGTGCATCGCCTCTGTCGTCTCGATGATGAGATAGGCGCCGTGCTTGTAGTTGACGGTCTTGCCGAACCCCGATTTCAACTGTTTGGTGACGTTGAAATTGTCAAAGATGGGCACTGTGCCATTGTAGAGTTTGACAATTTCCTTTTTCTCTGGAGCGATGATCTCCAGATAGTTCTTGATCTCGTCGAAGATCTGAGTGTCGTTGACGTTGATGGCATCGTAGGTGGGATTGAAGAGATCACGGAGCAGTGCCACCGCTCTGCTTTCCTCCTCGAAGCAGAGTTTCGGACGGTCTGTTGTCTTCTGTACTTTCGTGATCGTGTCTTCCCAGCGCTTGAGCAGCACTTTCAACTCTGCGTCGAGTTCTGCTGCGCGCTTTCCCTCGGCCACCGTGCGGACGATGACACCGAAGTTCTTCGGTTTGATACTCTGAATCAGTTGCTTCAGACGGCTGCGCTCCTCGCCGCGCTTGATCTTTGTCGAGACGGATACATTGTCATCGAAGGGAATCAGCACCAGGTAGCGGCCTGCAAAACTGAGTTCGCATGTCAGGCGCGGGCCTTTGGTGTTGATGGGCTCCTTGACGATCTGGACTAGGATTTCCTGTCCTACCTTCAGGGTGTTGGCGATGCTGCCGTCTTTCTTGAGTTCAGGCTGGATGTGCGCCTTCTGAATGGGGTAGAGTTTCTTGCGGTCGCTGACTACCTGTTTCAGGTATTTCTCAAAAGAATAAAACTGACTTCCCAGGTCCAGATAGTGCAGGAATGCCACACGTTCAGCGCCGACATCGACGAAGCAGGCGTTCAGCCCGGGCATCAGTTTCTTGACCTTTGCCACGTAGATGTTTCCCACCGAGAACGACTCGGTGCGCTGCTCCTGCTGGTACTCTACCAGTTGCTTGTCTTCAAGCAGTGCTATCGAGATGTCCTTCGGCTGAACATCAATGATTACTTCACTTGTCATTTCCTAAACTGTAAACTGTAAACCGTAAACTAAAACTTGGGTTGTCTTTAAAATCAAAAGGGTGTGTTGCTATCCTGACGGATTAGCATACACACTCCTTTCATCTCTTCTGCGGTCACGGCAAGTGATTACTTGCTCTTGTGACGATTCTTGCGAAGTCTCTTCTTACGCTTGTGAGTTGCCATCTTGTGGCCCTTCTTCTTCTTTCCGTTTGGCATAATTGTTTATTTTTAATGATGATTCGAATTTTGATTCTCTGATTCTCTCTGTCTTACTTCATCTTTTCCAGGAAGTTCTTGGCTGGCTTGAACGAAGGGATGTCACGGGCGTCTATCACGAGCGTCGTGTTCTTCGAAATGTTGCGGGCTGTCTTCTTGGCACGGTGCTTCACGCCGAAAGTGCCGAAGCCGCGAAGATAAACGTTCTCCTTGTTCTCAGCAAGACTAGTGCGGATGGTCTCCATGAATGCCTCTACGGTCGTGGCCACATCCTTCTTGGCAACTCCCGTCTGCTCGGAGATCTGATTGATAATTTCTGCTTTTGTCATCTTGTTGTATTCTTATATATAAATATGTGTAAATGTTTGAAACTCAAATTTGGACTGCAAAGATACTGTTTTTCAGCGAGATACCGAAATATTATTGGATTTTTTTTCATTTTTTGGCATTTTTCTTTTCCTCAAGCCTTGTTAACTTGCTCTTTTTCATCATAAATCGCAATTATCATCAACATTTTGTCTGCTAGCATGGGCTGTCGTTTGAACAATGAAACAGCATAGTGTATCCTAAAGACTATCGTTCTTCCCTATGTAATGATAGTAGTGGATACTGTCCATATACGTCATACAAGGGTGTGAGCTGTTCCTAATTCGTTATTCAGGCAGTCGAAGGCCTTCAGTTGGATTAGCTGACAGGCTGTTCTTTGTCAATTAAAAATTTGACATCTGATTATCTGAAAGTCAAATATTTTTAGTTCACACAGTTCCCTAAAACACCTAACATGAATCACTGGAAACGCCTCACACGACACCTCACATTCAGGCTCAGGCGGCTGTTGAGGGTTGATGTTACCTGTATGTGAGGTGTTATGTGACCTGTTTGGAATGGTCTTTTCCTTTATTTAAAGGGGTTTCGGGAGATTGATGTGAGGTGTTTCACAGTTTTGGGCGATCACTTGCAAATTGTTGCCCGAAATTGCTATCTCCAGATGGCAAAATCGGGGGTGCGTTTGTAAGTATATATACTTAAGGGTCGCTCTGATGCCTTGCACGACAGTAAGGGATGCTTAGTAAGAGAGTAAAGGATGCTTGTTTAGGGGGTATAACAGGCATTAGCAACAGCGTAAACTGCCATCCCTTACTGTGTTAGAAGGCATCTCTCATTTCGTTAGTTCGCATTCACTCTGAGGGGGCGGATGAAAATTGGATGTTTTTAATTTGGTGTTATTGAAGAATTGTCGTAACTTTGCCATCAAAAATGGCGAACTTACTCCGTCTCGGCATAAAAAAGATTAAAATCTTTTGTTCTGCTCCCGACTTTTCGTAACTTTGCTGCCGAATGCGGAAGATATATCATAAACTGTACCTTACCATCCGGTTCTTTACGGAGAAGCGGGTGATGACTCAGGCGTCGGCACTGACTTACTCCACGCTGCTGGCCATTGTGCCCATGCTTGCCGTGGTGTTCGCCATTGCACGGGGCTTCGGCTATAACAAATACATTGAGATATGGTTCCGCGAGGTGCTTTCGTCTCAGCCGCAGGTGGCCGAGGTGATCGTCAGTTTCGTCAACAGTTATCTGGTGCATACCAAGAGCGGCATCTTTCTTGGCGTGGGTCTTATCTTCATGCTCTACACCGTGCTGATGCTGGTGAATAATGTCGAGGAGACGTTTAACCAGATCTGGCAGGTGAACAACTCGCGCCCCATCCTCCGCTCGTTTGCCAACTATCTGGCCATGTTCTTCCTGTTCCCCATCATCATCGTGGTTTCGACAGGTCTTTCCGTCTTTATGGAAACGATGGCCGACTCGATGGACAATCTCGCGGTCTTGGGGCCTTTCATCCACAAACTGCTCCAGTACTCGCCTTATATGCTGATGTCGCTATTTTTCATCGTTCTCTATGTCTATATGCCCAACACGGAGGTGCGTCTTTCGTGTGCCATCATCCCAGGCATTCTTGCCGGCATAGCGATGCAGGTGCTGCAGGTCGTCTATATCCACTCGCAGATCTGGGTGACGGGCTATAATGCCATCTATGGCTCGTTTGCGGCCTTGCCCTTGTTCATGCTGTGGATACAGATATCGTGGACCATCTGTCTCTTTGGTGCGCAACTCACTTATACCAATCAGAACCTGAACCGCTTCGGCATCAACCTTGAGCCTCTGGACGTCCATCCGCATGTGGAGATGACTGACGAGGAGCGCGGCAACAGCGATTTCTACGCAGGAAACATTGACGGACTATAAATGAAAATCCCCGATTGACTCGGGGATTCTTTTGTTATTGATTCATCAGGTATTGCTTGAAATCGTCAAATTCTTTCGTCATCGGCGTGCTCTGCTTCTGGCCTTGCATGAAGGCTCGGAGGCGGGCTGGAATATCGACATCGATACCGAGGATGTCGTCGACTTTCTCCTTGAACTTGGCGGGATGGGCCGTCTCGCAGAAGACACCCACTTCGCCTGGCTTGAGGCCGTCGGTGAGGGCCTGATAGCCGCAGGCTCCGTGAGGATCGAGGATGTAGCCCGTCTTTTCGTAGCACTGGCGCATGGTCTTGCGGATCTGGTCGTCGCTATAGGTGGCACCGCTGATGAGGCTGGTGATGCGCTCGTGGGTTGCTTCGGGTGAGAGCCTGTTGTTCTCGCTGTAGAGGTTGATGATGCGGGCGAAGTTCGAGGGGTCGCCTACGTCCATGGCGTTGGCAAGTGTCTGCTTCGAGGGCTTCGGCTCGTAACGGCCTGTCTGCAGGTAATTATAGAAGATGTCGTTGGCGTTGTTGGCAGCGATAAAGCGCTTCACGGGCAATCCCATCTGATGGCCAAAGAGGGCGGAGCAGATGTTGCCGAAGTTGCCTGACGGCACGCACATTACCAGATTTGACGATTGGACGATTTCACCATTTGACAATTTCTCCTTTATGCGGGCATAAGCATTGAAATAGTAGAAAGCCTGTGGCAGGAAACGGGCCACATTGATACTATTGGCCGAAGTCAGTTTCATGTGCTGGTTCAGTTCAGCGTCCATAAAGGCATTCTTTACAAGGGCCTGACAGTCGTCGAACACACCATCCACCTCAATAGCCGTGATGTTCTTGCCCAGCGTGGTAAACTGGCACTCCTGGATGGGGCTGACCTTTCCTTTCGGATAGAGCACGTAGACGTGGATGCCGTCGACACCGAGGAAGCCGTTGGCAACGGCGGAGCCAGTGTCACCAGAGGTGGCCACGAGGACATTAACTAGGTTTGAGGTTTGAGGTTTGAGTTTTGAGGTTTGAGTTTTGAGGTTTGAGTTTTCCTGACGGATAAAATATTGCAGGAGGCGGGCCATGAAACGGGCACCCACATCCTTGAAGGCGAGGGTAGGGCCGTGGAAGAGTTCGAGTGAGTAGATGTTGTCTGTCACCTTCACCACAGGGCAGTCGAAGGAGAGCGTGTCGTAGACAATCTGCTTCAGGGCATCGGCCTCGACATCCTCGCCGAAGAAGGCATCGGCAACGGTATAGGCAATCTCCTGAAAGGACATCTTGTCTATATTGTCGAAGAACTCCTTTGGCAATTGCTTGATTTTCTCTGGCATGTAGAGACCACGGTCTTCTGCCAGTCCCTTGACTACGGCCTTGTGCAGGTCGGCGATGGGAGCATTCCCGTTGGTACTATAGTATTTCATGTTTTATTCTGTTTATTGTTTAAAATCTATTGTTTATAGATGATCACTACTGAGCAACTCCTATGATATCTTCATAAGGGCGTGCATGAACTCATCGAGTTTGAGGAGACCGTAAGCACCTGATACACAACTTACTTCGTCGTACTGCTGAACCTCGTCAGCATCGATGCCGCGATGCCAGATGAGGAACGGCACGGGCTGTCCGACGTGGATACGCATCTCTACTGGCGTCAGATGGTCTGGCAGTATGGCGATGCATACGGGCTCTGCCCACTTTGACACCTCTTGGTAGATGGGGGCTATCAGTCGCTGGTCGAGATACTCGATGGTCTTCAGTTTCAGTTCCAGGTCGCCGTCGTGGCCAGCCTCGTCGCTGGCTTCCACATGGACGAAGACGAAGTCGTCTTGCCTCAAGGCCTCAATGGCTGCCTGAGCCTTGCCTTCGTAGTTGGTGTTGGCCAGACCCGTGGCACCTTCCACCTCTACAATCTTCAGACCTGCATAATGGCCGATGCCCCGGATAAGGTCTACGGCAGAGATCACTGTACCCGACTTCACTTGCGGATACTGCTGCATCAGCGTCTCCATCGAAGGGCGATAGCCACCGCTCCAAGGCCAGATACTGTTGGCCTGACGCTCACCGCGCTTGGCCCGCTCGATATTGAAGGGGTGACTGGCCAGCAGGTCCTGAGACTTCAGGATCAGTTCGTTCAGCAGGTCGGCAGTCTGTTGGGGCGTGAGTCTGTTCGGTTCCTCCGGACAGTCTTCGGCCTTTACCAGCAATGGGCGCCATGCTTCGTTGGGGTGATCATGGGGTGGGGCACAGACAATGTGCTTGGAGCCGCCCTTGATGACGAGCAGGTGACGATACTGGATGCCTGTGATGAATTTCACACGCTCACATCCAGCCCGTTCATTAATGGGCTTGGCCAGCGTCTCGTTCAGATAGTCAATCAGCACACGGGCATCGTCGGTCTCCAGGTTTCCACCGTTGTGAGTGATGATCTTTCCGTCTGCCAGCGTGATGATGTTGCAGCGGATGGCAAAGTCGTCATCTGCCATCTCATAGCCTATCGATGCTGCCTCTAAGGGGCCGCGGCCTTCGTACACTTTGTTGAGATCATAGCCAAGGATGGCTGTGTTGGCCACCTCGGAGCCTGGAGGAAAGCCTTCGGGTACGGTGATGAGTCGTCCGCAGCGGCCTTCGCGGGCCAACTGATCCATCATGGGCTTATGGGCATATTGCAGTAAGGTCTTCCCACCGAGTCGCTCGACGGGAAGATCTGCCATGCCATCACCAAGTATGATGATATGCTTCATAAGTTAGATGTTTGCAATCGACATGATATTGGCGAAGACGCCGGCAGCAGTAACAGCAGCACCTGCGCCATAGCCCTGAATAAGCATCGGATACTCCTTGTAGCGCTCAGTGGTGAGCAGCACGATGTTGTTCGAGCCTTCGAGGCCGTAGAACGGATGTCCGTAAGGCACTTCCTTCAGGGCTACGTTGGTCTTGCCGTTCTCCATCGTAGCCACGAAACGCCAACGCTTGTTTTCTGCCTCGAGCACCTTACGACGGGCCTCGAAGTCAGCATCGAGTTCAGGCAGGCGTTTCCAGAAGTCATCGATAGAACCTTCGAAATAACTGTCTGGCACGAAGAGGTGCTTCTCCACATCCTCCTGTTCCACCTTATAGCCAGCCTCGCGGGTGAGGATGACGAGTTTGCGGATCACATCGGTACCGCTGAGGTCGATACGTGGGTCGGGCTCTGAGTAGCGCTGTTCCTTGGCACGGCGCACGGTCTCAGAGAAGGGCACGTCGGCTGCTATCTCGTTGAAGATGAAGTTCAGGGTTCCAGAGAGGATGGCCTCGATCTTCAGGATCTTGTCACCAGAGTTGCACAGGTCGTTGATGGTGCCGATGATCGGCAGACCTGCACCTACATTGGTCTCATAGCGGAACCATACGCCACGGTCGCGGGCCGTCTGCTTCAGTTTCAGATAACTGTCATAGTCGCTCGAAGCGGCAATCTTATTGGCTGCTACTACTGATATGTTGTGCTCCAGGAAAGTCTGATAGAGGCTGGCTATCTGACGGCTGGCGGTACAGTCTACGAAGACGGAGTTGAAGATATTCATCTTCACAATCTCCTCCTTCATGTGCTCCGTATTGGCCGGGAACCCTGCACGTAAGATTTTTTCGTAATTATCGAGGTCGATACCATCACGGTCTAAAACGAAGTTGTCAACGTCGGAGATACCTACCACGTTCAGTTTTAGGCGCCTCGACTGCATAAGGAACTGCTGTTGGGTGCGGATTTGCTCAAGCAGCATACCGCCTACAGTGCCGATACCGCAGATAAAGAGGTTGAGCACCTTGTATTCAGAAAGGAAGAATGAGTCATGGAGCACGTTGAGCGATTTCCTCAGGAACCTGCCATCTACGACAAATGAGATGTTCGTTTCGGATGCACCCTGAGCACAGGCTATCACGGAGATACCAGAACGGCCCAGCGTGCCAAACAACTTACCTGCGATGCCAGGTGTCTGTTTCATGTTCTCACCTACAATGGCGATGGTGGCCAGGCCACTCTCCACCTGCATGGGGTACATGGCTCCTGTCTCAATCTCTTTGGCAAACTCGGCATTCAGAACCTCAGCAGCGGCTTCAGCATCTTCATCGCGCACACCGATAGAGGTGGAGTTCTCGGAAGATGCCTGTGACACCATGAAGACGGAGATGCCCTTGTTAGCCAGTGTGGTGAAGATACGACGGTTTACACCAATGACACCCACCATCGAAAGACCAGTCACCGTGATCAGTGAGGTGCCCTTGATGCTCGAGATACCCTTGATAGGCTTGTTGTCGTCTTCGATCTTTGCCTTGATAAGGGTGCCTGGGTGTTCGGGGTTGAAGGTGTTCTTCACCTTAATGGGTATATTCTTGACGCAGACGGGATAGATGGTCGGCGGGTAAATAACTTTCGCACCGAAGTTACAGAGTTCCATCGCCTCTACGTATGAGAGTTCGTTGATGGTATAAGCGCTCTTGATCACCTTGGGGTCAGCAGTCATGAAACCGTCTACATCCGTCCAAATCTCAAGTACTTCTGCATTGAGTACAGCGGCTAAGATAGAAGCGGTGTAATCGCTGCCACCACGGCCTAAGTTAGTCGTCTCGTGGGTGTCACGGTCTCTGGCGATGAAGCCTGGCACTACATAGACGCTCTTGTCACTGATATCCTTGAATGTCTCTTTCACTAACTGAGTTGTCAGGTCGGCATCAATCACATGCTTGCCCAATTTCTTCTCAGTCCGGATGAAATCGCGGCTGTTCATGCGAATGCCGTTCTTGATCATCGCTGCCACGATGTGTGAACTCAGACGTTCACCGTAAGAAACGATCGTGTCCTCAGTCTTCTTCGAGAGATCGTGGATTAAGTACACACCATAGAAGATACTCTTTAACTGGTCAAAGAGTTGGTCTACGTTGTTAAATAAATCTACGCGCTTTTTGTCGTCTGTGATGATGGTGTCGATCATCTGGTGGTGACGCTTGACCATCGCGTCGAATTCCTCGCGATAGTGCTCGTCGCCCTGTTTGGCCATCTGCGACGTGGCAATCAGTTTGTCGGTGATGCCGTCGAGTGCGCTTACTACTACAATGACAGGTTGCGTCCGAGCCTCTGTCTCCACAATTTCTTTTAAGCTCAAAATGCTTTTTACGGAACCTACGGACGTTCCGCCGAATTTCATTACTTTCATATTTCTATGCAATTTATCTTACCGTCGGTACCCCTTCACAATGGGGGACTTCTCCAACGGCGGTGCAAAGGTAATGCAATTAGTGAAAATAACAAAATAAATCGCGAACTTTTTCGCGATTTACTTTGATTTACTTGCGTCCGTAGTTGCTGTGTGGATTGATTCTCTGTTGTCTCCTCAACTCTTTGCCGGCATAAGGACGTGCAGGCGGAGAGTAACTCTTTCTTGGATTGCTTGGGCCTTTATAGTCCTGATAGCGGCTTGGACGGTTTGAATACATGTGGTGCCGGTCTGTGTAGTAATTATAGATGGTGAAACTCCACACGTTCCGTGAGTTGCTCATTGGACGATAAAAATACTTTGTCTTCTTATAGAGATGGTACTGGTAGTCGGAGAGTACAAACCGCATGTCTGCATCGCGGCGGGACTGGCAGACGCTGGGACGTTCGCCCTGTATGGCAACGCCAATCACGAAGTCGAGGTTGATCTCGTATACATTATTTAATTGTGCAGGAGAAAGCCCCAGTTCGTAAGCCATCTTGTCTGTGAGGAACAAAGCATGCTCACGGGCTTCATTAAAAGTCATTGCTGCGGCAGAGGTGACTATCGTCACCATCAGCGCCATGATTGTCATGAATTTTTTCATAATCGTCGTTGTTTTAAAGATTCTACATGTTGTTTTAATTTCCTGTTGCAAAGTTAATGATAAAAAACCAAGTCTACAAGCATTTTTACCTATTTTGAGAGAGGGAAATCCCTAAAATGCCTATATTTTGGTTGTTATTTCAAAAAAACGACTCAATTCTTTTGAGATTTGATAAATAATGAGTACTTTTGCACCATAATTATATAAACAGACATTGAATGCTTCAATATAAAGATTTAAAGAAAAATCTGAAAAAAGATGTTTCAGGGTGTCCTTCTGTGAAAGTTGCTCTTGTTGGTGATACCGCCACACAGTTCCTTGCTACTGCCATTTGTGGTATGGGCGTGGATCGTGGATATCATATCGACTTGTTTGAGGCTGAGTACAATCAGGTAGAACGTCAGTTCTTGGACCCCTCAAGTGAGTTATATGAATTCGATGCGGATGTCGTTGTTGTATTCCAGTCGACACATAAGTTAGGAGAATATCATAGTTCGCTCTCCGTTGAACAACAGTCAAGTTTGGCAGACGAACGCTTGTCATTTGTGGCATCGATTTGTGAGAATCCTGCTTTTGCCAATAAGAAGATCATCTATTTCAATTATGCCGAGATAGAAGATACGGTCTTTGGCAGTTATGCTAATAAGGTGACATCCTCATTGTCTTATCAGGTCAGGAAACTTAACTATGAGTTGATGAACCTCTCCCAGCAGTATCCGAACCTTTTCATCTGTGACATTGCTGGTCTTCAGAATAAGTTTGGCCGTGACTTTATGTTCGCGCCTAATGTCTACGTCAGCACAGAGATGATTCTGAGCGTAGATGCCCTGCCTTATGTGGCTTCGAGGGTCATGGATATCGTCTGCGCCATCAAGGGACAGTTCAAGAAGTGCCTGATTCTCGACCTCGACAATACGGTGTGGGGCGGTGTCATTGGTGACGACGGGTTAGAGGGCATCCAACTGGGGCATGGCCTTGGCATCGGAAAGGCCTTCACGGAGTTCCAGATGTGGGTGAAGAAACTGAAACAGCGGGGCATTATCATCTGTGTGGCTTCGAAGAATAACGAGGAAACGGCAAAAGAACCGTTTGAGAAACATCCTGATATGATCTTGAAGTTGGATGATATTGCTGTGTTCCAGGCCAACTGGGAGACAAAGGTTGACAATATCCGAACCATCCAGAGTATCCTGAACATTGGCTTTGACTCGATGGTGTTCCTCGATGACAATCCTTTTGAGCGAAACATTGTCCGCGAGAATATCAAGGGTATTACGGTTCCTGAACTTCCAGAAGATCCGGGTGAGTACTTGGAATACCTCTATTCCCTCAATCTCTTTGAGACGGCCAGTTACAGCAATGCCGACAAGGACAGAACCAAGCAGTATCAGGTGGAGGCCAAGCGCGTCTCTCTGTCGAAGACCTTTACCAATGAGGCTGACTTCCTGAAGTCACTTGATATGGTGTCGACAGTCAGCGGCTTTACGAAATTCAATACACCTCGTGTGGCCCAACTCTCCCAGCGCAGTAACCAGTTCAACCTAAGGACCATCCGTTATACTGAGGCTGATATTACATCTTTGGCAGAGGATCCGAACGTGATAGATCTCAGTTTCACGCTTGAGGATAAATTCGGCGACAACGGCCTGATTGCGGTGATTATCATGAAGCGGCAGGATGCAGAGACACTCTTTGTCGATACATGGTTTATGAGTTGCCGGGTCCTGAAACGTGGTATGGAAAACTTCACCCTCAATACGATGGTGGAACGAGCCAAGGCTGCTGGTTATAAGAAGATCATCGGCGAATATCTGCCTACTCCCAAGAACAAGATGGTGGAGAACCACTATCTTGGATTAGGTTTCTCAAAGATGGAAAATTCGGAAACGGCTCGTTATGAGTTGGACGTCGAGGCTTATCAGCCCAGAGAATGTTATATTGAAACCAAGACAGTATGAACTACACAACAAATCATGTAGGCTATCTGACTGGGGATATCAGTTCCACAGCCAAGGAGTTCGAAAGATTGGGATATGTTGCCGGAGTAATTGTTGATGACGATACCCAACGGACGAAGATTTGTTTCTTGACTAAGCCTGGTGAGGTCCGCATCGAATTGGTTCAACCTTATGAGGATAACAAGACTATGCAGAAGATGCTGACCAAGCGGGGGGTCACTCCCTATCATATGTGTTATGAGGTCGACGACGTGGATCTGGAGTATGACAAACTGGTTCAGGAAGACTGGACGGCATTATTCAAGCCTGTAGCAGCCCCCGCCTTCGACAATAGAAAGATCTGCTATTTCTGGAACTCGGAGATAGGTTTTATAGAGTTAGTGAATCGAAAGTAAAATAAATAAATAAGAAATTATGGAAAGACAAGAGATTTTTGAGAAACTGAATGAGATTTTTACCGATGTGCTTGATCTTGATGAATGCAATCTGACTGACGAGACAAGTGCCAATGATATCGAGGAGTGGGATTCCTTGAGCCATATTCAACTGATTGTTGCTATCGAGAAGGCATTCAAAATCAAGTTCACTTCGCTTGAAATCATGAAGTGGAACAATGTTGGTGAGATGGTTGACTCAATGATGGAAAAACTGTAGGATGGTAGTCAACTCTGTCAGGTTCCTCTTCTTCTTTATAGTAGTATTCACCATCTACTATCTGCCGTTCACAAAGAAGATTCCTCGCCGTCAAAACATCTGGCTGCTGCTGGCGAGTTATTTCTTCTACGGCATCGTTGACTGGAAGATGGTGGTCATACTGCTTGTTGCGACCGCAGTATTCTATGCCCTTGGCCTATGGCTGAGGGCTGTCATGTTGAAAGGCCGCACGAAACAGGCTTCGCACCTGACTACCCTCGGTGTTATCTTGGGAATCTGTTTGTTGCTCTACTTCAAGTACCTGAATTTCTTCGGTGAGTCGATAGCGGAGTTGCTTAGCGCCGTAGGTCTGAAGGCTACATGGACAACGCTGAACATCATCGTGCCTGTCGGCGTGAGTTTCTTTACGTTTAAACTGATCAGTTATTTGATAGAGATTCATCGCGAACATATTGAACCGTGCAGGGACATGGTAGAGTTTGCCACTTATATCGCCTTCTTCCCGACACTGCTTTCTGGTCCTATTGACCGTCCGAATACTTTCATACCTCAACTTCGTAAATCCCATTCATTGGATTATGCTCAGGCGGTAGATGGCTGCCGGCAGATACTTTGGGGTATGTTTACGAAGATCTGTATCGCCGATCATTTGGCTTTGGTGACTGACTATGTCTGGGCCGATTATTCCCATCAAGCAGGATCAACCCTGTTGATCTGGTCACTGCTCTATACCATGCAGATCTATACCGATTTCGATGGTTATTCGAACATGGCCATTGGCGTGGGAAAGATTCTTGGCTTCAACATTACACGCAACTTCAACCATCCACTATTGGCTCGTAATATCGCGGAATTCTGGCGAAACTGGCATATCTCACTGACTTCATGGATTACAGACTATGTCTTCATGCCGTTGAATATCGCCTTCCGTAATATGGCTAACTGGGGTGTGATGCTTGCAGTGACCATTAACATCGTGCTCATTGGTCTTTGGCACGGCTCAAACTGGACGTTTGGCCTGTTTGGTCTCTATCACGCTATGCTTTATGTTCCTTTAGTCTTGTCAGGAGCGTTCGGTAAGAACAAGAAACTGCGTCCTAATGACCATGGCCTTCCCAAACTGAAGGACTTCTCAAAGATGGTCTTGAATTATGTTCTGGTATCATTGGGCTTTATCGTCTTCTATGCCAGCAGCGTTGCTGATGCCTTTCGGTTCTTTAGTGGTATCGTATCGACATCACTGTTTTCCATGCCAAGCCTGCCCGTCAAGAAAGCAACCATGCTGTTTATGCTGATTGTTCTGATCCTGGAATGGGTGACGCGGAAGAAGGAACACCCGCTTCAATTCCCCACGGATGGTATATTTAGATACACGGCAGTCCGCTATCTGTTGTATGCAGGCATTGGTATTCTGCTGTTTGTCTTTGCAGGAGAAGTTGAGACCTTTATTTATTTCCAATTCTGACGCCATGAAGAAGTTCCTCATTAAATTATCATATACGGTCTTGCCGGTCTTCCTGCTACTATTTGGACTGACGGCTTATGTCACCCTCTATGTCCTCCCCAAGACGACTGGCGACTTAGGTCATCTGGCATTGATCCCGTTTGACTGTAATGAGGATAGTTCTCAAGAGATGAAAGAACTGCTTTTCAGGAGTGTCAATGATTCAGACAGCCTGAGGGATGTTCATGCCGATGTACTGACAGTAGGCGACTCCTTCTCCAGAATGGGTCGATTAGGCTATCAGAATTATCTGGCTGCTCAAGGCGTCTCTGTGGTTAATTGCACTAGGGAACTTTACGAGAATCCCTTTCAATACGCCTATAATATTCTTGATAGGGGATTGGTGGACTCCACTAATATCAGCGTGCTGGTTGTTCAGGTAGGCGAACGTGATCTGGTCAGTAGATCGGAAGAGTTTGACATTAATGTGGTTGACATGGAGGAACTTGATCCCGAACCTATTTCCGTTAGTGGAGGTGTAAATCCCAATGCGTGGTCGCTGTTGAGAGCCAGAGACTATCTGATGTACCGCCTGCATTGGAGTCCGGTATATAAGGCAACCCTTGACAAAGACTACTTTAATGGCAAGGAGCCTCGCAGTCTGTATTTCTATTGTGCTGACATCACCAATGGCCTAAGCATTGACGAGGCATCTAGGCAGAAAGTTCTGGAGGTATTTCAAATCCTAACCCGAAAGGCAGAGGAGCGTGGTGTTGCTTTGCTGCTGATGTTACCTGTTGACAAGTATGATATCTATCAGAATCATATCGTTGATAATCCATATCCTCGTAAGACTTATTTCGAGGATGCCCGTGAGATTTTTGGCGATACGCCGAATGTCTTGTTGTGTAAGTATCTCCTGACCCCTTTGATAGAAAAAGGGGAGAAGGATGTATTCCTCTTCGACGACAGTCATTGGAGCATCAAGGCTGCAGAGATTGTAGGTAGAGAACTGAGTATAAGAGTAAAAAAGTTAATGAACCCACATCAGCAAAGGATATGAACTTTAATTCGCTTGAGTTCCTGGTGTTTCTGCCGATTGTGTTCGTGCTTTACTGGTTTGTGTTCCAGAAGCGCGAATGGCAGAACCTGCTGATTGTAATGGCCAGTTATGTCTTCTATGGCTGGTGGGACTGGCGATTCCTGTTCTTGATTGTCTTTACGTCCATTTGCAGTTTCTACAGTGGTGTGCTGATTGAACATTTTGAGGGACAAATGCGAAGACAGCGGCTCGTGTGTGCTGTGAATCTGATAGTGAACTTCCTAATCTTAGGTGTATTCAAGTATTATAATTTCTTTGCGGACAGTCTGGCAAAACTTGTTTGGAGCCTTTTCCATTATCAGTTGGATTGGGTGACTCTGAACGTGATTTTGCCCGTAGGTATCAGTTTCTATACTTTCCAGGCGCTCAGTTATACGATCGATGTTTATCGGAAAGATGTGCCAGTCACTAAGAATATCGTGGAGTTCTGTGCCTTTATCAGTTTCTTCCCGCAGTTGGTGGCTGGTCCTATCGAACGTGCCAAGAACCTTTTGCCACAGTTCCAGCGTGACCGCCATTTTGACTATGATCAGGCTGTGGACGGTTGTCGTCAGATGCTTTGGGGATTCTTTAAGAAGGTGGTCATTGCCGACAGATGTGCAGCGAATCTTAATCCGCTTTGGGATTCATATACCGACTATTCTGGCATTAGTCTTTGGGGACTGGCGCTTCTGTTTACTTTCCAGATATACTGCGATTTCTCAGGCTATAGTGACATAGCAATAGGCTGTGCGCGTCTGTTTGGTATCAGGTTGCTGCCCAATTTCAATTATCCTTACTTGTCGAAGTCGATACCTGAGTTCTGGCGTCGATGGCATATCTCCCTGATGACGTGGTTCCGCGACTATGTCTATATCCCCCTTGGAGGAAGCCGTTGTGCCCAGTGGAAGGTAATCAGAAATACGTTTATCGTGTTTGGCGTCAGCGGTCTGTGGCATGGAGCCAATTGGACGTTCGTATGCTGGGGATTGTATCATGGTACGCTGGTAGTCCTTTATCGGTGGTTCGGTGGAACGGTGGCACGTGGGAGCGAGAATACTCCTGCGGCAGACACAAATCTCGTTCCCCCGAACCTCCACACCCTTGTACCCCCGATTAAAAATGTATTTAGGGTTTTGGTGACGTTCTTGTTGGTTGTTGTCGGCTGGGTCATTTTCCGTGCAGAGAATATTTCTCAGGCTTGGGACTTTGTGTCTCGTATGTTCCTGACTGCCTTTGATGATTTCCACTTCCGTCTGGGAAGTATCAATACTTTTATGGCGATTCTGTTGCTGATGATTGTAGAATATCTGCAACGCAACAAGGGTCATGTGCTTCAGTTCCCTGACAACAGGGTGTTCCGCTGTTCTTCGGTTCGTTATACGCTTTATGCTTGTATCGTACTTCTGATGTTCTTCTATGCTGGTGAAGTCCAAACGTTTATATATTTCCAATTCTGACTATGAAGAAATTCCTGATAAAGTTTTCATATATCGTCTTGCCTATATATATAATAATGTTAGGGCTTGTGGCTTATGTCACATTGTACATCAGTCCTCGGGCTGATAGTGATCTTGGTAGTCTGGCTCTGATACCGTTTGGGGTGGAATATAGCCAGTCGCTTATAAAGTATGGAATGAAGGATACCTTATTTATAAAGGTAAACCATACAGACGAACTGCGAAACATCCATGTTAATGTGCTGACTGTGGGCGACTCATTCTCTCAACAGGGAAATATGGGTTATCAGAACTATATGCCTGGGGAGGGACTTGCTGTCGCTAATTGTAGGCGTAGCCTTTATGAGAATCCTATACAGTATGCCTGTAACATCCTTGATTGGGGTGTTGTGGATTCCACCAATATTGACGTGCTGGTTTTGGAGGTTGTGGAGCGCGATTTTGCTCTCAGGATAAATGATTTTAAGGAATCCAAGGTTGAAGTTACTGAGCCAGAGTCAGCCCCTGATGGTGAAAAGCGCAATGCCAACGAATGGTCGCTCCTCCGAGCCCGTGATTTCATCCTGTATCGGTTTGCAGACCGTAGCCCTGTCAATGTGGTCAACCTTAATAGAGACTTTTTCAGCAGTCGTGAGCCCAATAAACTGTATTTCTATGATGGAGATATTAAAAATGGCCTGACAATTGATGAGGCTGTTATTCCGAAGGTGAAGGAAGTGTTTGGTCTGTTGACTCGCAAGGCGCATGAGCGAGGCATCCAACTGATGTTGATGGTGGCTGTGGATAAATACGATCTCTTTCAAGACTATATAATGGATAATCCGTACCCTCCAAAACGGGTCAACGAGGATATTCGTGAGATATTTGGAGATATTCCTGAAGTCATGCTGTGCAAATACTGCCTGCAACCTCTTTTGGAGAAAGGAGAAAAAGATGTGTTCCTTTTTGATAATACCCATTGGAGTTATAAGGGCTCCGAGGCTGTAGGCAAGGAACTCTGCAGAAGAGTGAATCTTATTATAAATAAACAATGAGAACAATTATTATATTTCGTTTAATTTAATTTTTAACTACAATGAGAAAAATGAGATTATTGACAGTGTTGGCAGCGATGCTGCTGAGCTGTGGAATCGCCAATGCGCAAACAGAAGGCGATGACAAGGGTAATGTCACCGGTGATGAGAATGCACAGGTTGAAATTACATCGGGCGATGTTAACAATGATGGTAAACTGAACATCAAAGACGTGACAGCCGCCGCCGATTCAATCATGGATGGCAAAAAGAGTGGAACTGCCGATGTCTACAAAGACGAAAAGGTGAACGCTTTAGACGTCGTAACTGTGGTCAATCTGATCAAGGAAACCAACTATTTCTATCTGGGCACCGAAGAACCTACGAAAGACAATTACACCACCCTTGATGGTGTAGTCACCACTTATAAGTCTATTGAAGATGCACTAAAGGCTGCACCAACGGTTGCACTCGAGTACAATGAACGAGGTTTTCTCCTATGCCCGACGAGTTGGGACGCAAAGGACCTTGCGCTTCAGAACGAGAATAACGGCAAAATCTTCGAATTGGCAAAAACAGAAACCGGCATCAGTGGCTATACTCTTTTCAGGACCGAAGAGGTTGAGGGAGGAGCTGTGGTTGTACTGAAGACAATGGCTGCTGCTGAGGAATACGAAAGGACTCTTCATCCCGAATACTTCTGGCTGGGTAACACGTACCCAACGTCCAACAACTTCCCAATGTTAGGTGATAAAGAGCAAGAAGGAATTGTAACCACCTATACGTCTCTTGATGAAGCTATGGAAAAAGCATCTCGCGTTTATTCCGCAGGTGAATGGGCTGTTGTCTTGTATCCCTTTAATTGGGGTGAAAAGGATGATCTTGTGTTCCTGGACAGCACCAACAAGAAATATTATGAAACAAAGAAGAAAACTCCTCCTGATTTCCCTGCCTATCTTTATTACGAGTCAACAGAAAAGATAGGTGCTAACACTACGATTACGCTGTCAACAAAGACTGATGCAGAGGCTGCAGGAGCAACCTTGTATGTATATGTAGCTCCGACCCCGACTCCGACCCCGACCCCGACTCCGACTCCGACCCCGACTCCGACTCCAACGCCGACTCCAACCCCAACGCCGACACCGACTCCCGTTGCGGGGGCTAGCTATGCTGAGTATACAGGTGGAAACGGTATTAGGTTTGTATTGCACAATAACTGTGGTGTAGAGGCAAGATTTACAGGTGCAGTAGTTCTTAATTTATCAAAAAATCCTAATGATTGGGCAAATTCGACACAAGCCTATGCTCATATGCATGCACCGACTGTAGGTAGTAGTTATGCATATAACGATATTATTATACCCCCAGGTGGAACTTATACCTCGCCTGAAATAACAACAATTACTGGTATATATATGCCTGGTGTTAATTTTACTGATGGTAGCTGGTATTTAATGAACTCAATGACACCACCTGCCGGTCATCCAGTATATCTGTATACCAGGGAATATTCAAGGTCAAGAAAAGAAGTCAGTGGTTCTCAGCATATGTTTGCTGCAACTCCAACCGTGAACACGATACTCCAGAGAGGCTATACGTATCATCTTAATGTGAACTGGGTAAACCCTGATGCAAGTTTGTGGCCTGATCAGAGTGGCAGTAGGTATATTATATTAGGTTATCAAAAAACTGGTTTATAATATTTTACGGAAACGCTATAATTCTTGATGCAGGTGAAGAGCCTATCTGCTCAAGACACCTCTGAACACAAGCAGGAGCCACACCAATGTGCGGCTCCTGTTTTTTTTTGTAGGATGCTGAAACTTTGAAACAATTTTCTTTCGATAATCATGTCCATAGTGAACAGCTGCCCTCAAAATCTCCGTAGAACACTATGGTAGCAATGATGATAAAGTCTAAAACGTATGGCAACCACTTCTTGTTTGCAAGAAAAATGAGCTATACGTCTAACTTTTCGGGGCAATTTGTTTCTTTTTTTATCTCAACTGGCTTATAATCTCAGAAATTATATATAAATTTGCAGCGGCAAATATGCCCGTCGTTAAAAAATCGCCAAACTTTAACTAAAGGGCTTCTGCTTTTACGCTACTGCGGAAATTAGTTACAACAACTTAGTTCATATTGTATTATGGCGAATTGTGAACAAATATCAATTGAAGGGGGGAGGGATAAACCACAAACTCAAAAAGTTAGGGATGAACAGATTGATTCTGTTAAGTATTGCTTGATTGTTCTGGTTATAGCAGGACATGTAATTGAGTATTCAGAAACAACGGCTTGCATTATAGTATGGAAATGGATCTATATTTTTCATATGCCGTTATTCATTTTTATCTCTGGTTATTTCTCACGAAAGAAAGATAAGGAATTATGGCCAAGCATTTGGAAACTATTAGAGCCACTTATTGTTTTTCAATCAGTAGCAATTATAACAAAATTAATCAATGGTGGCGAAACGTCTTTCAGAGACATCTTAACTCCTTGGTACGTGCTTTGGTATTTGCTTAGTCTTATTTATTGGCGACTCATACTACAAGTGATACCTGAGAGTATCTTAAGAAATGCCAAACTCATTCTGCCCACAACATTCGGTATTAGCATCCTTACTGGCTTTCTTCCGTTTGATGTTTTTCTTTCATTACATAGAACTTTCGCATTCATGCCGTTTTTCTTTCTTGGATATTATATGAGAGGAAAGAATATCTATCTACCAAAGAAATATAAGCCGTTGAGTTTCTTGTTTCTTATTTTGATGGTTGCCGTTCCATTATTCTTTCCCCAATACTTAGGTATTCTAACACACGAAATCCCTTTCGGCAGTATCAATGATGGCGGTATCTATAATGCAATAAAGCGTATGATAGTATTTAGTCTTGCTATACCAATGTCGATAGCATTTATAAACGTATGTCCTAATACGCCGTGGATTGCCAGACAGGGTAGATTAACGATGCAATATTTCATATACCACGCTCTGTTGATAATACCGCTTATGGTAATAACAATCGAATTGAACATTCCTATGTCTTTCGTCCTTGCTACTATCTATATAATAATTTTGACCGTAGGATTAGGTCTTGCATCACGATTGAAATACTTTACCAAGTTTACCAATCCTTCGTCATTCTTAAAGAAATAGATGCAAGAGAATAAGTGTAATATACAGAATATCACTTGATGAGTTGAATTTGTCCTAGAGCACGCACTCCGTAAATCCTGCCATCTTGGTCCTGCCTATTGCTCAAGACACCTCTGAATACAAGCAGAAGCCACGCCAATGTGCAACTCCTGTTTTTTTTAGGATGATGAAACTTAAAACAATTCTCTTTCTACAATCTTGTCCATAATTTCTTTCCTCACATGAGGACCGTCATAGAAGTCTGATTCGGTGAGCCCTTCATCTGCGGGATTAAAACTGCCAATGAGCGGAATATTGTTTTCCTTGGCGTATCTGTCCACAAATTCAAAAGCATCTCTGGCTCCTTTCAACTGTAATAACTTCTTGTAAAAAATAGGATGGAAGGGGCTGCAGACGAGGTGAATTTTGATACCGTCTGCCTTTATTCTTTCCAGAAGTTTTGTGAACAAGGCAACACGCTTCTCAGAAATGTCATTGTAATCTTTGTATAAATGAAAATGCGTAGTACGTGCTTTTTCTTTGATAACTGATTGAGGGGCCTCACGGACGGTTCTTTCCCAAGTAAGGGAACCGTCTGTTCGGAATGTCGAGCCGTCATTGGTAATAGTCTTGACATATTTCAATTCGTTGTTGCCGGCGATGCATGAACTAAGGGCTGTCTTAAAGTAGGATACAGAGATAAGATTCCATACGATGTCCCAGTCAAATTTTGATCCTGTGACATCTTCTCCCATGAACTCATTGACATAATCCCCCAGGCACTTCCATCTGTCATCGATATAATGTGCGTTGAAAAGTGAAGGGTCGGCCGAAATCAGCACATTGGAATAATGGATGTTGAAATCTTTGCAGATCTGGTAAAAAGCGATGATCTCCTCAATCTGGCAACTTGATATGCTGAGATTCAGAAAGGCTTTGCCATGCATGGCGTCTTCGGAAACAGTCATGATGCGACTGGAACCCAGAGCGAGATAGTCATAGCTTTCCCCTTGATGTAATTCGGCAAATATAAGTTTATAAAGACGCTCGTCGATATCGCTTACTCCTTCAACGTTGTATCCTTCTCTTATCCCTGCGATGACTTTGTCGGCGTATGCTTGTCCATGGTAGACATGTCCGGGATCAACTATATAGTTGACTGTTACAATACCTCCAAAGACGGTGACCATCAGTGTCAGCATATGGCATAAAAAACGCTTCATTTTGTTCAGAATTGGAAATAAATAAATTGGCTGCCTTCAAAGTTCCCGTAGAATACAATGGCAGCAATGATGATATATTCTATAATATAGGGCAGCCACTTCTTATTTGCAAGAAATGTGGGATTCATTTGCAGAGGATATTCTTTATCACGCTGATACCATTCCAGGGCGTACAGCACAAATATCATAGCCAAAGTGGAAATGCCAATGGGATAGTCTGGTGCTGAAAACAACGAAGGGGTAAACAGACGCCCCATAAATGTCACGGCATTTTCGAATGTATCTGCCCTGAAAAGAACCCATCCGATAAAGACCAGAATGGTTGTGATGGTCATCTTAAACAAATCTTTAGTAGAGGGTAGCCAACGACCGACAGTCAAGATGTCTTTTTCCTTGGTATTTATATGCAACAATTTATATAATACAATAAGAAAACCATGATATAAGCCCCATACGACGAACGTCCAGCTTGCACCATGCCACAGACCACTGATGCCAAATACAATAAGCGTATTCCGGATGACCTTCCATTGGGCACAACGGCTACCGCCAAGGGGAATATAGATATAATCGCGGAACCATGTCATCAACGACATATGCCAGCATCGCCAATACTCCGCAATATTCCTTGCTAATAGCGGATGATTGAAATTCCTGGTAATATGGAAGCCTAATATCTTACCCGTTCCTATTGCCATGTTGGAATAGCCGTCAAAATCGGCATATAACTGAATGGGGTACAATAAGGTTGCCAAAAGAATGGCAGAACCGTTTTGCGCTTCCACGTTGCTCCAAACCATATCAACCCCTGCTGACAGAATATCGGCAATACACATTTTAGTGAACATGCCCCAGAGAATCTGCCTGAATCCGTCTGTAGCCAAGTCGTAGCGGAACTGCCGTCTCTTGTCTAATTGGGGGAAGAAAGTGCCGGGGCGGTCAATTGGACCACTGAGAATTGTGGGGAAGAAAGCAATGTAGGCTGCGAAATCGATGAAATTACTGCATGGCTCAATCCTTTTCAGGTGTATATCAATGATATAACTAATAAATTTGAAGGTGAAGAAACTGACGCCGATGGGGAGAAGAATGTGAAGGGCCGTCCACGAGACATGGAACCCTACAGCATTCATGAGATCTTTGACAGATTCGGCAAAGAAGTTGAAATACTTAAAATACAGAAGCACACCAATGCCTAGGCACACACCGAAGGTCGTGATACGTGAAGCCTGTTGATGATTGCCCCTGTCCATTGCACTTTTAAGCCATTTCCCAATCAGATAGAATGCGATGGTCGCCGTGATTAATATAGGCAGTGTCTTGAGATCGGTATAACCATATAAGAAATAACTGGCTAATAGAATCCAAAGATTCTGGAGTCTTACGTTTTTTGCAACGGGAGGGGCATAGTAAACTGCAAAAACAACAATGAAAAACAACAAGAAACTTATAGAGTTGACTACCATGCTATATTGAATTATAATGAATAACAATTGCACAAATCTCTGTCATGCTTCGAAAAGATGAGCGCAAAGGTAGTGATATTCCCTGAAATAGCCAAATTTTAATATGAAAAATATGGTTATTTGGGAAAAAAGGCTTAATTTTGCACCCGAAAAAGAATTGGGTATATATTAAGGACAAAGATAGTTATGTATTTACAGATATTTGACAGAAAGTTTATTTCAACTTGGATTGTGTTGCTTTTACTGCAAGTTTCCGTTGCCGCCAAAGGCGAGGAGGCTGGAAGGCAATATTGCTCCGGCACACTGCCTATTCTGTTTATCAATTCGGAGGCGCCCATCACAACCAAAGAGTATTATGTAAATGCTACTTGTTATATTGATGCCCTTGGACAAGATGGGTATGAGTCGTTAGGTACGGCTGAGGCTCCCATTCCATTGGTTATCAAGGGGCATGGAAACTACACATGGAGGGCATATGAGAAGAAACCTTATCGCCTGAAGTTCCAGGATAAAGTGGAACCGTTGGGAATGAAGAAAAACCGCCATTTCACCCTGTTGCCCCATGTCGATGACAATATGGTATATCTTCGTAATACCGTCGGCTTTGAGTTGAGCCGGCTAATAGGGATGGCATATACTCCGGCTCAGGAACCAGTGGAAGTCATTCTCAACGGAGACTATGTCGGACTCTATATGCTGACGGAGAAGATTCGTGTAGGCAAGAACCGGGTGGAGATTACCGAACAAGATGAATTGGCCACAGACCCTGATGAGATTACGGGAGGATGGCTGCTGGAAATTGACAACTATGAGTACGACGATCAGATATATGTACCAGATCCAATGTACGATTGGAATAGTGTAAATATCACCATTCATGAGCCGGAAGTGCTGTCGTTGGAGCAAAGAAACTATATCACGGATTTTATTGTAAGAACGAATGACGCCATTAATGTGGACAATAGATCCAGCAAGATCTGGGAGAACTATATTGATATGGATACGTTGGCACGCTATTATATTGTCAGGGAGATCGTCGATGATGCAGAATCGTTCCGTGGCAGTTGTTACATCCATAAAGAAAGAGGGCGTGATACCAAGTTGATTTTCGGTCCTGTTTGGGACTTTGGAAATGCGTTCCAGCGAGTGCGCCATAAGTTTATTTGGCAAGATCCGCCGTATGGATCTGTTTGGATTAAGAAAATCTATCGATTCTATAGGTTCAAAGACTGTGTGGTGGATATTTGGCAACCTTTTATCGGCACACAGTATCCCAAATTGGATCAGGCTATTGATGACTTCATCGAACGCATCCGCTGTGCAGTTGACTATGATTTAGCCCGTTGGCCAGATAATTATACAGGCTCTGTAGACAGTAGAAAATTGTTGATGAAACAATATCTCGCCGAGAAGGTGGCCTACCTGACAAGCGAGTGGGGTGAGGGCATCTATATTGAAGACGGTATCACATCACCCGTGATGACACAAGAAACCGATACTAATTGGTATACGCTGGATGGACGACGACTTGAGGTAAGACCATCAACTCTCGGCTTGTATATCCATGGGAAGAAGAAGGTGGTTGTTCGGTGAAATGGGTATTAAATCAACGTCAGGTTACATGTGTCCTAAACGTATTCTCTCTCTTGATGCGTTGCGTATAGTGGCTGCTTTTTCCATTGTGATGCAGCATGTTGGTGGACAGTTCTTGCCAATGTCCTTTCCTTCTGCTGAGTGGGAGATAAGGAATATCTATATATCCGTGGCTCAGTGGGGAGTAGCAGTATTTTTCATGATCTCTGGCGCTTTGTTCCTGTCTTCCGACAAGCCGCTTGACGTCAGGCGTCTCTTTGGCAAGAATCTGCTGCGGGTTATCTATGCTTTCCTCTTTTGGGCTGCCATATACACTGTGGTTACTGAAGGATTTGATCAAGGGCTGAAGATTGCTTTCATCAGTGTGTTCAAGGGGCCGCCTCACTTTTGGTTCCTGAGGGTAATGATAGGTGTCTATCTGGTGTTGCCTGTATTGAAAGGCATTGCCACACAAGAAAGAACATTCAGTTACCTTGTTGGTTTGGCCATTATTACCACATTTGTCATACCTTCCATCTTCAGCCATTTGACGTTGTTCAACCCCTTGCGGACGGAAGTACTGGCTGACTATTATGATTGCTTTGGTCTGCCTTCGCTCTACTTTATTACCTATTTTATAATAGGGCACTGGCTCTATTCTCATGAGATATCCTGTCGTATGAAGAATTTCCTTTATCTTTTGGCTGTTTTGAGTATAGTGGGGGGCATCATTGGAACGCGTTGGTTGTCATATCGTATGGGCTGTAGCCATAATTTTTTTTATGACGACCTGCATCCTTTCATCGTCCTTCAGGGGATAGCAGTGTTTGTATTCTTCAAAGACCGGTTTAGGAGTCTTTCCCCCAAGTGGAGCCCTATTGTCATTAAACTCTCCAACTATAGTTTTGGTATATACTTGGTTCATCCATTATTGATGTATGTGTGTACAAATTATCTCGGATTAAGTTCTTCCACTTTCCCTGCTGTATGGTTTGTCCCGGTTTACATTGTTCTTATATATATTCTCTCTTGCCTTCTGGTGAAGTTGGTCAGCATGATTCCTCTCATGAGAAAGTTTGTGATGTAATCACATATGATTGATATGACTATTCTATGACAAACGAATATCAGATACGGGTAATGCCTGAGGTGGCAGCGCAGGAAGACAGGTTGAAACGATTTGTGGCTGAGGAACAAGGTGTTGATGAGCGCACCATTTATGGTATAAGGATTCTGAAGCGGAGTATCGATGCCCGTCAAAGACAGGTATTTGTTAATCTGAAGGTGCGGGTATATATTAATGAGCAACCCCAAGATGATGAGTATGTCCGAATCGAGTATCCCAATGTGGAAGGCCGTCCTCAGGTGGTTGTCATCGGGGCGGGCCCTGGTGGACTGTTTGCTGCACTGAGACTGATAGAATTGGGACTGCGGCCTATTGTGCTGGAGAGAGGAAAGAATGTTCATGAACGAAAGAAGGATCTGGCTAATATCACCAAGGCTCAGAAGGTGGATGCAGAGAGCAACTACTGTTTTGGTGAGGGTGGGGCTGGTGCCTACTCCGACGGCAAACTCTATACTCGTAGCAAAAAACGTGGTAATACGGATAAGATTCTGAATGTTTTCTGTCAGCATGGCGCATCGACGGCTATTCTGGCTGATGCCCATCCCCATATAGGAACAGACAGACTTCCTAAGGTGATAGAAGCCATGCGCAATACGATTATCCAAAGTGGGGGCGAGGTACACTTCCAGACCAAGATGACCAAACTAATTTTTCGAGGAAGGAGGAACGAGGAAGGAGGAACGAGATATCCAATAGCCGGAGAATCTGTGCAAGTGGTTGGCGTCGAAGCAGAAGCGTATTCTCCTTCCTCGTTCCTCGTTCCCCCTTCCTCGAAAGAATACTTCGGTCCAGTGATCCTTGCTACAGGTCACTCTGCCAGAGACGTTTATCGCTATTTGGCTGAAGCGAAGGTAGAGATTGAGGCAAAGGGTATTGCTGTAGGTGTCAGACTGGAGCATCCGTCTCATTTGATAGATCAGATACAATACCATTCGAAGCAGGGCAGGGGACGATGGTTGCCTGCTGCAGAGTATTCGATGGTGACACAGGTGGAAGGACGGGGCGTGTATTCGTTTTGTATGTGTCCTGGTGGTTTTGTAATCCCTGCAGCCACAGATAAGGAGCAGATTGTCGTGAACGGTATGAGCCCTGCCAGTCGTGGTACCCAATGGAGCAATAGCGGTATGGTGGTAGAAGTGAGGCCGGAGGATTTGTTTACGGCTGTAAACCCATTAATCGTGATGCAATTCCAGGAGGAACTTGAAAAGATGTGTTGGCAACAGGGGAATATGAAACAGACGGCTCCTGCACAAAGGATGGCAGACTTCGTCAATAATAAACTGAGTTTTGATCTGCCCAAGTCATCCTATGCCCCTGGCTTAATCTCCAGTCCCCTGCATTTCTGGCTGCCGAAGATGATTTCGAAGCGGCTACAAGAGGGCTTCAAGACTTTTGGACGGAATGCGCATGGTTTCCTGACGAATGAGGCTGTGATGATAGGTGTAGAGACCCGCACGTCTTCTCCTGTCCGTATTGTCAGAGACCGTGATACGTTGCAACATGTTCGTATTCAGGGACTTTTCCCTTGTGGAGAAGGTGCTGGATATGCCGGAGGAATCGTCTCTGCAGGCGTTGACGGAGAGCGATGCGCAGAAGCTGCAGCACAATACGTGATGAGTTTATAGTACTATAAACAAAAAAAATCTCCGAAAAGGTTTGGTAGTTCCAAATCTTTTTTGTATCTTTGCCAACAAGAAAATAGTTTAACTAAAAGATAACGCTTTATGAACAGGAAGGAAAAATTCGTTATTACGATCAGCCGCCAGTTCGGTACAGGCGGACATGAGATTGGTGCAGAGTTGGCTCGCAGGCTCGATGTGAAGTTGCTGGACAAGCAGATCCTGAACGAGGTGGCAAAGCGGAACCGTGTGGTAGAGGAGGCGATGGAGAAAATAGAGGCTCGGAACCCTCTTTGGCGCGACGATTTTACCAACTTCTATCAGAATTACATGAGTAAAGCCGAGTATGACGGGGCTGAACATGACCAGACGTCGCATGAATTGTTTGATGCACAGGCTGAGGCTATCCGTAAGATTGCTGCCAGGGAGTCGTGTGTCATTGTCGGCCGTTGTGGGTTCCACATCTTTGCGGAACATCCGAATGCCTTGAAGATCTTCATTCATTCTTCTGAGGACTGCCGAAAGCGCAGGATAGCCGAGAAGTACGGTCTTGACCTGCGGGATGCTGCTGCGATGGTGGTAGACAACGACTACAGCCGTGAACTCTACACCAAGACTTTCACTGGAAAAGATTGGACTGATGCCCGCAATTATGACATCTCGATAGATGTCCGTAAGTTCGGCATAAACGGTGCTGTTGATTTCTTAATGAACTGTATAGAGTAGTTTTCTCGATAAAAATTTGTGTATATACCGATTTTTTAGTACCTTTGCACGCTGAAATTTCACAAGTTGGTAATTACTAAAGAATCGGTATAATGAATATTTCCTACAAATGGTTGAAGGAATACGTTGATTTTGACCTGACGGCTCAGCAGGTTGCTGATGCCTTGACGTCAACAGGTCTCGAAGTCGACGCATTGGAAGAGGTACAGAGTATCAAGGGTGGTCTGAAGGGACTCTATGTGGGTAAGGTGCTTACCTGTGAGGCCCATCCCAACAGCGACCATCTGCATGTGACAACGGTAGACTTAGGCAGGGGCGAGCCCTCACAGATCGTCTGTGGAGCACCTAACGTGGCAGCAGGTCAGAAGGTGATCGTGGCTGACCTCGGTTGTGTGCTCTATGATGGTGACAAGGAGTTTGTCATCAAGAAGTCAAAACTGCGTGGCGTTGACTCATGTGGTATGATCTGTGCAGAAGATGAGATTGGTATCGGTAACGACCATTCCGGTATCATTGTATTACCAGAGGATGCCGTCGTTGGTACGCCTGCTGCTGAATACTATCATCTGGAGAGCGACTGGCTCATCGAGGTGGATATCACCGCCAACCGTGCTGACGGTCTCTCTCACTGGGGCGTGGCCCGCGACCTCTATGCCTGGCTGAAGAGCAATGGCTACGAGACGCAGATGCACCGCCCTGACTGCTCTAAGTTCAAGGTCGACAATCACAATCTGCCTATCGAGGTAACCATCGAGAATCAGGAGGCCTGCAAGCGCTATGCCTGTGTCAGCATCACCGACTGCGAGGTGAAGGAGAGTCCAGACTGGCTGAAGAACAGACTGACCACCATCGGCCTTCGTCCTATCAATAATATCGTCGATATCACCAACTACATCATGATGGCATACGGCCAGCCGCTGCATACCTTCGATGCAGACATGGTGAAGGGACATAAGATTGTCGTAAAGACGATGCCCGATGGAACACCGTTCCAGACGCTCGACGGCGTGGAGCATAAACTCTCTGACCGCGACCTGGCCATCTGTAATGCCGAGGAGCCGATGTGTATCGCCGGCGTCTTCGGTGGTAAGGGTAGCGGCACGTATGAGACCACTAAGAATGTGGTGCTTGAGAGCGCCTACTTCCATCCCACATGGATCCGTAAGAGTGCCCGCCGTCATGGTCTGAGCACGGACGCCTCGTTCCGCTTCGAGCGTGGCGTCGATCCCAATGGCACCATCTATGCGCTGCAGCAGGCTGCCATCCTCTGTCAGGAACTGGCAGGCGGTAAGGTGTCGATGGAGATCTGTGATGTCTATCCCGAGCCCATCAAGAATGCTGTCGTAGACCTGAGTTTCAAGTATGTCCACGACCTGGTGGGTAAGGATATCGATCCGGAGATCATCAAGGCCATCTGCCTCTCGCTTGAGATGGAGATCAAGTACGAGAACGAACAGGGGCTGACCCTTGTGATACCAGCCTATCGTGTCGACGTGCAGCGTCCTTGCGATGTGGTGGAGGATATCTTGCGTATCTATGGATATAATAATGTGGAGATTCCCACCCAGTTGAAGAGTTCGCTCGTCATCAAGGGTGAGGAGGACCAGAAACATAAACTGGCCAATCTCGTCAGCGAGCAACTGGTGGGCGAAGGCTTCAACGAGATCCTGAACAACTCGCTCACCAAGTCGGCCTACTATGACAATCAGGACACGCTGGTGAAGATCATGAACCCGTTGTCTACCGATCTCAACGTGATGCGCCAGACACTCCTGTATGGAGGTTTGGAGAGCATCCAGTACAACGTGAACCGCAAGCGTCAGAACCTGCGTTTCTTCGAGTTCGGAAACGTTTATACCTTCTCACCTGAGAAGCAGAACGACGACGATCCGATGCAGGCTTACAAGGAGCAGTATCACTGTGGCTTGTGGGTGACAGGTAAGCGGGTAGAGGGCTCTTGGGCTCATCAGAATGAGGATTCCACCTTCTACGAACTGAGTGCCTGCGTGGAGAATATTCTCCGCCGTATTGGCGTGAAGCCAGGCATGATCGTCCGCAAGAAGTCTGAGAACGCCATCTTCTCAAGCGGACTCGCTATTGAGAATCGTGGTGGTAAGTTGCTTATCGAGATGGGTATCATCTCGAAGAAACTGCAGAAGCAGTTCGGCCTCGACAATCCCGTCTATTACGCAGAACTGAACTGGACGGCCCTGATGAAGGTAATCAAGAAAAACGAGGTGCTCTACACCGAGATCTCCAAGTTCCCAGCCGTCAGCCGCGACCTCGCCCTGCTGGTTGATGCAAGTGTGGAGTTCGCCCAGATCGAGCAGATTGCCCGGCAGACGGAGAAGAAACTGCTGAAGAATGTAGAACTATTCGACGTCTACGAAGGCGACAAACTGCCTGCCGGCAAGAAGTCGTACGCCGTGAACTTTATCCTCCAGGATGAGGAGAAGACGATGGGTGATAAGCAGATCGATGCCATCATGCAGAAACTCATCGCTCAGTTGACCGCTAAACTTGGCGCTCAACTTCGCTGAATTTGACTATTTGACAATTTACTATTTGACTATTGAAATGACCGAGCTCGAATTGAAGGAAAGATTTAAGAAGTTTTCGGTGAGGATAATAAAGATGGTCGATAGTATGCCGGATACTATTTCTGGCAGGGCAATTGGAGCACAAGTAGTCAGATCTGGAACTTCACCTGCAGCTAATTATAGGGCTGCTTGTTTGGGAAAGTCTGAGAAGGATTTTCTGAACAAGTTAAAAATGGTAGAAGAAGAGCTTGATGAGACAAGTCATTGGTTGGAGGTGATCATGGAGACAGGGATGTTACCAGAGAATAGAGTGAAACCGTTATATTCAGAATGTTTGGAGTTGCTAAAGATAATAATAAGTTCCATAGTGAGCACTCGCAAGCATATTGACGGCGTTAGTATTAAATAGTGTAATTGTGAAATCGTAAAATAGTAAAATTAAACAATGGGAAGAGCATTTGAATATCGTAAGGCTACAAAGCTGAAGAGATGGGGCCACATGGCCAAGACATTTACAAAGATCGGTAAGCAGATTGCCATTGCCGTGAAGGCAGGCGGTCCGGAACCAGAGAACAACCCCGCACTCCGTGCATGTATTGCCAATGCCAAGCGTGAGAACATGCCGAAGGATAACATCGAGCGTGCCATCAAGAACGCGATGGGTAAGGACCAGAGCGAATACAAGGAGGTGACCTACGAGGGATACGGCCCTCACGGCATCGCCATCTTTGTGGAGACATTGACAGACAACACCACCCGTACGGTGGGCGACGTGCGCAGCGTCTTCAACAAGTTCAACGGCAACCTGGGCACTCAGGGCAGTCTGAGTTTCCTGTTCGACCACAAGGCTGTGTTCACCTTCAAGAAGAAAGACGGCCTCGACATGGACGAGATGATCCTCGACCTGATTGACTACGGCGTGGAGGATGAGTACGACGAGGACGAGGAGGAGAACTCGATCACCATCTATGGCGACCCTTCCAGTTTCGGTGCCATCCAGAAGCATCTGGAGGAGAACGGTTTCGAGGTGACAGGAGCAGAGTTCACTCGTATCCCCAACGACCTGAAGGATGTGACAGCCGAGCAGCGCGAGACCATCGACAAGATGGTTGAGAAACTGGAGGACTTTGATGATGTCCAGACGGTCTATACGAACATGAAACCTGAATAAAACATTTGTTGTTATAGACCACGAATTACACGAATTTCACGAATTATTTTGTACTCTATTATCAGTACTCAAATTCGTGAAATTCGTGTAATTCGTGGTTTCTATTAATAGTCTTTATCTGTGAACACCAGGTCGAGCAACACCTTCTTCGGATCTTTCTCCGAGCGATAAGTGTAGGCAAAACGGTAGTGATTGTCCTTATAGAGTTGCAGTGTCGTGGTGTTGCGCAGTTCGTTCTTCAGGATATTTGCAGCGCCAAGTCTCTCCACGATACTGTCATTATCAGCAAAGCCTGTCAGCCTATAATAATAATGTAGAGTGTGGGTCTCCCGCTCAAAAGTCAGACTGTCGAGGATGGAGTTGTTATCCATCTTCGCAGGGCAGTTCTTTCTCGTGTACTCTTTCGCCTCTCTCGCACAGCGGTCTTCAAGCGACTCCTGACAGGCTGTCAATAACATCATAATTGCCGATAATACCCATAACTTTTTCATAACGAATGCTATTTTTTGTGCAAAGTTACTCAGAAATATTAAATTTCTTCGTGGAAACTCCAAAAAAAAGCAAAAATATTCATTATCCGGTGAATTTTTTGTATCTTTGCAACTTAAAGACGCATAGAATCAATGGATCATATCAGGAATTTCTGTATCATCGCACATATCGACCATGGCAAGTCCACCCTGGCAGACCGTCTGCTGGAGTTCACCAAGACCATTCAGGTGACGGAGGGTCAGATGCTCGACGACATGGATCTGGAGCGAGAGCGTGGCATCACCATCAAGAGCCATGCCATCCAGATGGAGTATGTGTATCAGGGCGAGAAGTATATCCTGAATCTGATCGACACGCCGGGACATGTGGACTTCTCCTACGAGGTGAGCCGTTCGATTGCTGCCTGCGAGGGAGCACTGCTGGTGGTCGATGCCACCCAGGGTGTGCAGGCGCAGACCATCTCGAACCTCTATATGGCCATCGACCATAACCTCGAGATTATCCCTGTGATCAATAAGATCGACATGCCTTCGGCCATGCCTGACGAGGTGGAGGATGAGATCATCGACCTCATCGGCTGTGACCGTTCTGATATCATCCGTGCCTCCGGTAAGACGGGCGAGGGTGTCGAGGACATCCTGAATGCGGTGGTTGAGCGTATCCCTCATCCAGAGGGAGATCCTGAGGCTCCGCTGCAGGCACTGATCTTCGACTCGGTGTTCAACTCCTTCCGTGGTATCATCGCCTATTTCAAGATCGTCAACGGCGTAATCCGTACGGGCGACCTTGTGAAGTTCTTCAATACGGGCATGGAGTATGATGCCGACGAGATCGGGGTGCTGAAGATGGACATGATCCCCAGAAAGGAACTCAGGACGGGCGATGTGGGCTATATCATCAGCGGTATCAAGAACTCGAAGGAGGTGAAGGTGGGAGATACCATCACCCATGTGGCTAAGCCCTGCGACAAAGCCATCGAGGGTTTCCAGGAGGTGAAGCCGATGGTGTTCGCTGGCGTCTATCCCATCGATCCGACGGACTACGAGAACCTGCGGGCGTCGCTGGAGAAACTGCAGTTGAATGATGCCTCGCTGACGTTCACGCCAGAGTCGTCTGTGGCCCTGGGCTTCGGCTTCCGTTGTGGATTTCTGGGCCTGCTCCACATGGAGATCGTGCAGGAGCGACTCGACCGTGAGTTCGATATGGATGTCATCACCACCGTGCCTAATGTGTCCTATATGTGTTACACCAAGCAGGGGGAGGTGAAGGAGGTGCATAACCCCTCTGGTTTGCCTGACCTCACGATGATAGAGCACATCGAGGAACCTTATATCCGGGCCTCGATCATCACGGCGGCAGACTATATTGGTCCTATCATGACGCTGTGTCTCGACAAGCGTGGCGAACTCATCGACCAGCAGTATGTCAGCGGCAATCGCATCGAACTGCACTTCATGCTGCCGCTGGGTGAGATCGTGATCGACTTCTACGATAAACTGAAGAGCATATCGAAAGGCTATGCTTCGTTCGACTACCATATCGACGGCTTCCGTCCCTCGAAGTTGGCGAAACTGGATATCCTGCTCAACGGAGAGCCCGTCGATGCACTGTCTACGCTGACGCATCAGGATAATGCCGTCACCTTCGGACGCAGGATGTGCGAGAAACTGAAGGAACTCATTCCCCGTCAGCAGTTCGACATCGCCATCCAGGCTGCCATAGGGGCGAAGATCATCGCCCGTGAGACAGTGAAGCAGGTACGTAAGGACGTGACGGCCAAGTGCTATGGCGGTGACGTCAGCCGTAAGCGCAAACTGCTGGAGAAGCAGAAGCGCGGAAAGAAGCGTATGAAACAGATTGGAAACGTGGAGGTGCCGCAGAAGGCGTTCCTCGCTGTATTGAAACTTGATTAAAAACAAACTAAAGGTCCCATATTTATGCCGAATATTGCTATTACAACCAGAGACGTGGCTCGCGAGTTAGCCAGACGCTACAGCACAATGACTCATGATGAGTTGGATTTGCTCGAGAGTATCCTTGTGCCGATGAAATTTGCCAAGAATGAGATGATCCTGAAGGAGGGGGATACATGTACGAACATCTATTGGGTCGTCAAAGGCCTTGTTCGTCAGTTCTATTATAAGAATGAGAAGGAACTGACGGAATACATGGCGACGGAGAACAGCATCGTGATGTGTATCGAGAGCCTGTTCCAGGAACAGCCTACCCGTCTGCAGATCAAGGCGATAGAGCCTACCGTCATGATAGCCATGCCGAAGGCTGATCTGGAGGCCGTGGCCATGAAGAGTGTGAACATCCAGATTCTCTACCGAAAGATTCTGGAGGAGTCGCTCATCCTCAGCCAGCATCATGCTGATATGCTCCGTTTCGAGAGTGCTCAGGACCGTTATCAGAAACTGGTGAAGAATCAGCCGCAATTGGTACTCCGTGCACCGTTGGTATACATCGCCAGTTATCTCCAGATGACACCAGAGACACTCTCACGTGTCCGTACGGCTGCTCTCTTGGAAAAATAATACGAAAGGCTCCTGCTGAGGAGCCTTTTTTAATGTCTTTCCAGATAGAGTGAATGATCGATACAGTGGGGTAGTTCTTCCTGATAGTGAGTCACGTAGATAAGTGTCTTCTCGGGATCCTGACAGTATTCGTCCACTCGGTCTTTCACCATCCTGCGGTTCACATCGTCCAGACCATGAAGAGGCTCATCGAGAATCAACAGGCTGGGTTCCTTGACAAAGGCACGGGCCACCAGAATCAGTCGCTGTTCGCCACTCGACATCTCATGGAATTTCCGCTCTGCCAAATGGCTGATGCCGAAGATGTCCAGCCATTTCCTGCACTGGGCTCGCTCTGCCTCGTTGGGCTTTACATACAGTCCGACGGTGTCTTTCAGTCCACTGGCCACGATCTGTATGGCTGGGATGTTCTGCTTGTAACTACGGTGCATCTCTGGTGACACATAACCGATATGTTTCTTGATGTCCCAGACACTTTCGCCTGAACCTCTCTTATGGCCGAACAAAGAGATGTCACAGGCATAACTTTGTGGGTTGTCTGCACAGACCAATGAGAGTAGGGTAGACTTCCCACTGCCGTTCTGTCCGGAGAGCGACCAGTGTTCTCCCTGCCTTACCGTCCAGTCGAGATCCTTCAATATCGTCCTTGCTCCATAACGTATGCTGACATGGTTGAAGGAGATGATGTCTTGGTTTACAGTTGACAGTTTACGGTTTACAGTTGATTTCTGAGCAAGCCCTTCATCTGCAACAGAGTAATCATCTGTAAACCGTAAACTGTCAACTGTAAACTCATTCACAGAAATTTTCTTCATCACCTTCATATCCTTCACCTCCACGATATGAGTGATGAAATTCGGTATCTCGTCGGTCTTGGCCAGGACGAGGATGATCTGCAATCCCTGTTCCTGGGCTAACATCGCCATCAGTTCTTTCAACTGGTCTCTGGTCTCTCGGTCCAGTCCGATAAACGGATTGTCCATGATCAGGACTCTCGGATTCGTAAACAGCGATGCTGCGAGTTTGTATTTCCTCAGTTCTCCACTCGACAAGAGAATAATATATTTGTCTAACAATCCTTCCAGATGGAACAGTTCGTAGATATGTCGTTGTAAGGCCCGACGTGCTGGGGTGTCCTCACCAGCCAGTTGATACGCCTCTTCGAGTTTCTGGCCTACGGTTGGAGTCTCCTCGTCGATCTCCATCTGGTTCCAGCGCTGTTGCAGGAAGTAGGTTCGGTCGTTGTCCCCACCGTAAGTGTCTCGGAATGAGATGTGTTTCAGATTGTCATATGGCTCGTCGAAACCATATTTCACCAAACCGGGGAAAGCAGGATGACGACCCGTCAGCAGATCCACAAACATACTTTTCCCGGCTCCATTCCTGCCTATAATAGCGATATGCTCACCTTCCTCCATGCAGAAGTTCACGGGTTCTGCCATCGACCACTCGGGCTTTCTCGCCCGAGCATTAATCAGTTCAATCGTTTTCATCCTTCGTCTTGCGTTTTGACACTTTCTCCTGGTTCTTGTTCACGAAGTCCTTCCACCCTTTATATTTCACATCACTCTCTGGCTTACCTGCCTGCATGAAATGACAGTAGGCAGCAGCCAGGGCGTCTGTGGCATCCATGAACTTCGACATCTCCTCATTGGGAATCTTCAACAGACGCTGCAACATCCCTGCCACCTGCTCCTTCGAGGCACTGCCATTACCCGTCAGTGCCATTTTGATCTTCATCGGTGCATATTCATGGATAGGTACGCCATGATGGATGGCGGCGGCAATAGCCACTCCCTGGGCACGCCCTAACTTCAGCATCGACTGCACGTTCTTCCCGAAGAATGGTGCCTCAATAGCCATCTCGTCAGGCAGGAAAGAGTCGATGACACCTGTCACCCGCTCGAAGATATGGCCGAGTTTCAGGTATCCGTCAGCAAACTTTCGCAGGTCGATGACGCCCATTGTCATCATCTGCGCCTTGCCATCTTTCACCTTCAGCAGCCCATAGCCCATCAGGTTCGTACCAGGGTCGATGCCTAATATGATTCTCTCGCCTTTCTGCATTTACGGCGCAAAGATACAAAAAATATTTCAGATACTGCTGTTTCTGGAATAAACTTTTGCGATGATGGCTCCGCTGATGTTATGCCAAACGCTGAAGATAGCCCCGGGGATGGTGGCCATAGGGTAGGTGGCGAAGTGTAGGGTTGCCAGACTGCTGGCTAATCCGCTGTTCTGCATGCCAACCTCGATAGATACTGCCTTACGCTTATCAGAAGGCATGTGGAGCAGACGGCCAATCAGATAGCCGATGGACAATCCGCAGATGTTGTGAAGCATGACAACCAGCACGATGATGAGCCCGCCAGCCAACAGTTTGTTGGCATTGGCAGAAATGACGATGATCACAATCGTGGCGATGGCAAGTGAGGAGAGTGCAGGGAGATACGCTGTAGCACGCTCCACCTTATTAGGCCATAAGCGCTTGACTGCCAGTCCGACGATAATCGGCAGAATCACTACCCACAGGATACTGAGGAACATGGCCATCACATCGACATCGACCGTCTTCCCTGCCATGAACCATACCAGTAGAGGTGTCAGCACAGGAGCCAGCAGGGTGGATATGCCAGTCATGCCTACGGATAGTGCTAAGTCTCCTTTCGCCAGATATGTGATGACATTAGAGGCTGTTCCCCCAGGACAGCAACCTACGAGTACCACACCTACGGTAAGTGCTTCGTCGAGCGAAAACGTCTTGGCGAGTATCCAAGCAAGTAGCGGCATAATGGTAAACTGTGCCAGACAGCCAATCATGACGTCCCGAGGGCGGCTGAATACGATGCGGAAGTCTTCCAGATTCAACGTCAGACCCATGCCAAACATGATAACACCCAACAAAGGACTAATGATAGTAGGGCGTAGGACGCTGAACACCTCTGGAAACAGAAGAGCAAGTACTGCCGCAAGCAGTACGAGCACTCCCATGTAGTCGGAAATAAGTTTGCAAACAGTTTTCATTCTTTTTTATATGAACAGAAGACCTGTCTGGAAGATGACTGCCGAGACAATCCATGCTACCAGTGTCGTATAGCCGGCAGCAAACAGTGCCCATCGCCAGGAGCCTGTCTCGTTCTTGATGGCTGCAATGGTGGCGATACAGGGGAAATAGAGTAATATAAATATAAGGTACGCGTAGGCGGCTAAGGGGGTGATGCCCTCTTTCATCATCAACTGGCGGAGATGTGTGTATTTCTCGTTGTCGTCACTAAAGTCATCGTCATCGCCAAAGGAGTCGTCTCCGCTATAGAGCACACCGATGGTCGATGCCACAATCTCCTTGGCACCAACACCTGCCAGCAGCGAGACATCCAGTTTCCAGTTGAAACCCTGGGGCATAAAGATAGGCTCGATGGCCTTACCCATACGCCCTATGTAACTCTGCTCTTGCTGTTGCTCTCGCGACAGTTCCTCGTTGTGTGGGAAATAGCCCAGGGCCCAGACGATGATGGAGGCTACCAGGATGATACCTCCCATCTTCTTCAGATACTCCTTGCCTTTCTCCCAGGTATGTCGCCAGATAGATTTTGGCGTTGGCCAGCGATAGGGTGGCAGTTCCATTACGAATGGCGTGTCCTCACCCTTGATGACCAGAGAGGAGAAAATCTTGCTGATGACGACCGACATCAGGATACCGATGGCATAGAGCGACAGCAGTACCCATGAACGGTATTGCAGCGAGAAGAACGTGCCGGCAATCATGATATAAATAGGTAGTCGGGCCGAACAACTCATAAAGGGCAGGATCATCATCGTGATGATACGTGAACGTCTGCTTTCAATCGTTCGGGTAGCCATGACGGCAGGCACATTACAGCCAAAGCCCATGATGAGCGGAATGAACGACTTGCCGTGCAGTCCCATCTTGTGCATCAGTTTGTCCATGATGAAGGCTGCTCGTGCCATATACCCGGAGTCCTCCATCAGCGAGATGAAGAAATAGAGGATCAGGATCTGTGGCAGGAACACAATCACACTACCTACACCACCGATCACTCCGTCTATCAGCATCGCCTTCAGTGGTCCCTCTGGCATCGTCTCGCTGACCTCGTCACCTATCCACCCGACTAACGATTCTATCCAGTCCATCGGGTATTGCCCCAATGAGAAGGTGGTCTCAAACATCACGTAGAGCAACAGGAAGAAGATGGGGAACCCGAAATACTTATGCGATAGGACACCATCGATGAGATGGGTGGTACGATAGGTGTCTTCCTTCGTGCCAGTCTTGAATTTGGCCTCTTTCAGCGCACCGTGGATAAAACCGTATTTCGCATCCATGATAGCCGTCTCCGAGTCATCGCCAGTCTCTTCTTTGACGCGTGCTGAGGCTCTGTCACGGGCATTCGTCAGTCTGTGGAAGTCGTCCATGCGGTTCTCTCCGGCCATGTGCTTGCCTAGGTAGTCGAGCACCTGACTGTCATGCTCCAGCAACTTCAGCGAGAGGTATCGGGTGGAGTAGTGCTGGGTGATATGCTCATCGGCCTTCAGGTATTTCTGAATGTGGCTGATGCCATCCTCTATCTCATGACCGTAGTTGATATGCAGGTGTCTGGAGAACTTGCTGGCTCCTTCATATACCTGGATGACGGCTCGGAAGAGGTCTTTCACGCCTGTACCGTTCTTAAAGGATGTGGGAATCATAGGGACGCCGAAGAGGGTGCTCAGGGTGTCGATGTCCACATGGTCACCACGACGCTCAAACTCGTCATACATGTTCAGGGCGCAGACCATGCGGATGTTCATATCTACCAGTTGGGTGGTCAGGTAGAGGTTGCGTTCCAGGTTTGAGGCGTCAATCACATTGATCACCACGTCTGGCATCTTTTCAGTCAGGTGCTCTCTCACATAAAGTTCTTCTGGTGAATAACAACTCAAAGAATACGTGCCGGGAAGGTCGGTGAGGTTGAATTCATAGCCGAACATCGAGGCATGGGCCTCAGTGGCATCGACTGTAACACCGGAGTAGTTACCCACATGGCCATGGGCACCAGAGGCAAAGTTGAAGAGTGAGGTCTTGCCGCAGTTGGGATTGCCTACCAGGGCGACATTGATGGTACGACGCTCCTTCATGGCTATATGCTGGAGATAATCGTCCGGGTGGTCTTCTGGATGAAGAGGAGTGTGGAGTGTGGAGTGTGAAGTGAGATTACCTTGGGGGTGGGAATCTGCCACAGGAGTATTCTCACTCCTCATTCCACTCTCCTCACTCCACGAATTACCGCTTACCACCTCGATATTGTCTGCCTCCTGATGTCTCAGACTCACTTCATACCCCATCAGTTTATACTTCACAGGGTCTTGTAGAGGCGCATTCAGCAGCACCTCCACTTCTTTTCCTTTGATGAATCCCATCTCGATGATCCTTTTCCGGAATCCACCATGCCCTAACACTTTGACGATGATACCTTTCTCGCCTGTCTTCAGTTCCGATAATTTCATTTTGTAAATAATGTGTAATCTGCTGCAAAGGTACGAAAAATAAACTTGCAATCGGGTTGCATTCCGCTGCAAGTTTATGATTTTACCTAATTATGAGGATAGGGGATAGACATTTTTTACGCTTCTGTCTCGAAGTAGTTCTCCAGTTCTGTCTTGGCACTGCTTTCTGCATTGGGCAGGTCGCGGATGATCTGACCTTTCTCCAGCAGGGCGATGCGGGTGGAGATGTCGATGGTGTGTTGCAGGTTGTGCGAGGAGATGAGGATGGTGGCACCTGTCTCACGGTTGTACTCAGTAAGCAGGTGCTTCAGGATGTTCTGCGACGAGGGATCAAGGAAGTTGAAGGGCTCATCGAGAATCACCAACTGCGGCCGATTGAAGAGGGCGGCGATGATACCCACCTTCTGCTTGTTACCGGCCGAAAGGTTACGGATGAGTTTCTTCTGTCCGAAGATCTCCCCGCCAGCCAGTCGCTCAAAGTCTTTCAGACGCAGGTCGACAGCCTCCTGTGTCATGTTCATGATCTTTCCCAAGAAGGCGAAGTACTCCTCTGGTGTCAGGAAGTCAATGAGGAAACTGTCGTCGATATGGGCACCGGTCTTGTCCTTCCAGGCCTCAGACTCGGCGGGGTTGATGGCTGTGTCATCCCCGGCAAACTGCATGATGACTTGTCCCTCATCGGGCTTCAGCAGGTCGAGAAGCATCCTGAACAGGGTGGTCTTCCCGGCTCCGTTATTACCTACCAGTCCCAGGATATCCCCGTCATTCACTTGGAATGAAGGAATATCACTGGCTGTCGTCTCGCCAAATTGCTTCTTCAGGTTGCTTATGGTAATCATCTGTAAACTGTAAACTGTAAACTGTAAACCGTAAACCGTAAACTGTAAACCGTAAACTGTAAACCGTAAACTGTAAACCGTAAACTAAATAACTCCCTTGCCGTGGCAGTTCTTGAATTTCTTGCCTGAGCCGCAGGGACAGGGATCGTTACGTCCGGGCAGTTTGTCCTTGATAATCGGTGTACGAGGCTGTTGGGCACGGGTGTCTTGTTGGGCGGCTGCCTGTTGGTTACGGTCAACCAATTGCTCCTCACCGATCTGCTGTTTCGACTCCGTATACTGCTGACGCTGGGTGTGCTGCTCTGGGGCTGCCTCCTGAACCTGTTGCTGCATCTCCGGAATCTGGACACGGGTAAGTATAGAACAGATACGATTGTACATATCATTGATCATCGCATCCCACACCTTCGCTGACTCGAGTTTGAAGATCAGCAACGGGTCTTTCTGCTCGTAGGAGGCGTTCTGCACAGAGTGCTTCAACTCATCCAACTGCCTCAGGTTCTCCTTCCATGAGTCGTCGATGATATGCAGCAGGATGCTCTTCTCAAACTCCTTCACCACCGACTTCGAATCAGTGTCGTAGGCTTCCTTGAGGTTGCAGGGGATATTGTACATCCGACGCCCGTCAGTCAGTGGTACCATGATGCGCTCATACATGTGGCCCTGGGCCTCATACACCTGTTTGATGATGGGCTGGGCTACTGTCTGTACACGCTCTGTACGACGGTTGAAACTCTCAATCACTGCCTGGAAGGCATTCTCGGTGAGTTGTTCGCGGGGCTGGTTGATATACTCATCACTGGTGAAGGGCACCTCCATCGATAATACATGCAGGAACTCTTCCTTACAACCCTGATAGTCACCGGAGTTCTCGATGATGTTCACCACACGGTCCCAGATGATGTTGGCGATATCCATGCCGATACGTTCTCCCATAAGGGCGTGACGGCGCTTCTCGTAGATGACGGTACGCTGCTTGTTCATCACATCGTCGTACTCAATCAGACGCTTACGGATACCGAAGTTGTTCTCCTCCACCTTCTTTTGGGCGCGCTCGATACTCTTTGAGATCATCGGACTCTCAATCATCTCACCTTCCTTGAAGCCGAGTTTATCCATCACGGAGGCGATGCGTTCAGAGGCGAACAGACGCATCAGTTTGTCTTCGAGTGACACGAAGAACACGGAACTTCCCGGGTCTCCCTGACGTCCGGCACGACCTCTCAACTGTCTGTCCACACGACGGCTCTCATGACGCTCTGTACCGATGATGGCCAGACCGCCAGCCTCTTTCACCTCTGGTGACAACTTGATATCGGTACCACGACCAGCCATGTTCGTGGCGATGGTCACTGCACCCTTGCCATTGGTCGACTGTCCTGCCAGTGCCACGATGTCTGCCTCCTTCTGGTGCAACTTGGCGTTCAGCACCTGATGGGGGATACCCTCACGCTTGCCGGTCTCGGGATTGACATACATATCGAGCATACGACTGAGCAACTCTGAGATCTCCACCGAGGTGGTACCGATCAGGGTCGGACGACCTTGGTTACGCATCTTCACAATCTCCTCAATCACAGCCTTATATTTCTCACGGGCAGTCTTGTAGACACGGTCGTCCTGGTCATTACGGATCACAGGACGGTTCGTGGGAATCTCCACCACGTCGAGTTTGTAGATGTCCCAGAATTCACCGGCCTCTGTCGAGGCGGTACCGGTCATACCGGCCAGTTTATGATACATGCGGAAGTAGTTCTGCAGGGTGATGGTGGCAAAGGTCTGGGTGGCGGCCTCTACCTTCACGTGCTCCTTGGCTTCCACTGCCTGATGCAGACCGTCACTCCAACGACGGCCTTCCATGATACGACCGGTCTGTTCGTCCACAATCTTCACCTCGCCGTCGATGACCACATACTCGTCGTCCTTATTAAACATACAGTAGGCCTTCAGCAACTGCTGCAGGGTATGCACACGCTCCGACTGTACGGCATAGTGGTTCAGCATCTCGTCTTTCTTGTCCAGACGCTCCTGGTCGCTGAGGCCGGTCTCCGTCTCAAGGGCAGAGAGTTGCGAGGTGATGTCGGGCAACACGAACAACTCTGCGTCATTGACCTGCTTGGCCAGCCAGGCTGTACCCTTGTCGGTCAGGTCGCAGGAGTTCAGTTTCTCATCCACCACGAAGTACAGGGGCTCGATACACTCGGGCATACGGCGGTTGTTGTTCTCCATATAGATCTCCTCGGTCTTCAGCATACCGGCCTTGATACCTTCTTCTGACAGGTATTTGATCAGCGGCTTGTTCTTGGGCAGGGCCTTATGCGAACGATAGAGTGAGAGGAAACCCTGGTCGAGTTTCTCCTGACCGTCTTTCTTGTTACCTGCCTCGACAAGGCGGTTTCCTTCGGTGATGAGAGTCTTGGCATCTGCCAGATACTGAGTGGCCAACTGACGCTGCACGCCTACCAGACGCTCTACCAGGGGCTGGTATTCCTCAAACATCTGGTCGTCACCCTTGGGCACAGGACCGGATATGATAAGGGGTGTACGGGCATCATCGATCAACACGGAGTCGACCTCGTCGACGATAGCATAGTTGTGACTGCGCTGCACAAGGTCGGCTGGCGAGATGGCCATATTGTCACGCAGGTAGTCGAAACCGAACTCATTGTTCGTACCGAAGGTGATATCTGCCTGATAGGCCTGGCGACGGGCCTCGGAGTTGGGCTGGTGCTTGTCGATACAGTCCACACTCAGACCATGGAACATATAGAGCGGTCCCATCCACTCGGAGTCACGCTTGGCCAGGTAGTCGTTCACCGTCACCACATGCACACCATTGCCTGTCAGGGCATTCAGGAACACAGGGAGGGTAGCCACGAGGGTCTTACCTTCACCAGTGGCCATCTCGGCAATCTTTCCCTGATGCAGCACGACACCACCAAACAACTGTACGTCGTAGTGGATCATCTCCCATTTCAGGTCATTGCCGCCGGCCGTCCAGTGGTTGTGGTAGATGGCCTTGTCACCGTCGATGGTGATGAAGTCTTTCTTCGGGTCACCTGCCAACTCCCGGTCGAAGTCGGTGGCTGTGACGATGGTCTCCTCGTTCTCGGCAAACCTTTTGGCTGTCTCTTTCACGATGGCGAACACCTCGGGCATCACCTCGTCGAGGGCTTTCTCGTAGATGTCGAGGATCTCCTTGTCAATCTTGTCTATCTGAGCGAAGATGTCGGCACGCTCGTCGATGGGGGTGTCCTCAATCTTGGCCTTCAGTTCGGCGATACGGGCTCTCTGCTCGGTGGCAGTGGCCTGCACCTGTTCACGGATCTCCTTCGTACGCTGGCGCAGCGCATCGTTATCCAGTTGCTCAATCTTCGGAGAGACGGCCTTTACCTTCTCTACCAACGGCTGGATAAGTTTCATGTCGCGGGTGGACTTGTCACCAAACAGCGACTTCAAAATCTTGTTGAAATTCATATCTATTTTGTCTTCTTTTTACTTCTTTATTTTTTTACCTTTTTACCTTTTCACTTTTTCACCTTTTCACTTTTTCACCTTTTCACCTTTTCACCTTTTCACCTTTTCACCTTAAATTATAAAGCGGGTGCAAAGTTACAAATAAAATTTGTATTAACCGCATATTGTTCTTAAAATAACCACAGATTTCGCAGATTTCACAGATTAAGGCAGTATCATGACAAAAAATCTGTGTAATCTGCGAAATCTGCGGTTCAATGTAAATCTGTGTAATCTGCGAAATCTGCGGTTCAATGTAAATCTGCGAAATCTGTGGTTTATTAATATAGCGGTTCGGAAGAACAGGCGTTGGGGGCTCTGATGCGGATGGCCCTGGCTATGGTGGGGGCGATGCGGTCTGTCGTCACTGGGGTCTTGACCTGTTCCGACGGGATGTCTGAACCATACAGGATGATGGGGAAGGGGAGGGCAGCAGGTTGCGACAGATGGTCCTCGCCGGTATCTTCATTCTGCAGATGCCAGCCGGGGTTCACTTCTATCAGAATGTCGCCGTTGTGCTGGGGATGGAAGCCGTTCCTGATCTTCGTGATCTGACTGCTGTGTTCTCCCAGCAGTTGCAGGGCGCTGTACACATTCTTCACACCTTCCATCTGCAACAGGAACTCACGGGTCTTCTGATAGAAGTCTGTCAGACTGATTCGCTTCTGTTCCAGCAACTTACGGTTGACATACAACTGATGGTCTGTGTAGGTCTCAATATATCTTCCGTTGCCCCAGATGGCCCCGAAGTACATGTTCAGGAGTCCGGCGGCACGGTTGATATAGAAGGTGCCGGTGGGGATACGGTATTTCGCATAGTCGGTATGGTCGGGGTCACAGGAACCGGTACTGGTCACAACAAACAATACCTCCCGTCGGCCGATGTTGGTTTCCAACTGACTGATCAGTGTCCCGATGCTCTGGTCCAGTCGGAGGTAGGTGTCTTTCAGTTCCAACTGACATTCTGACACAGGTTGATGCTTGAACGGCCCTGCGTAATAGGTCAGGCAGAGCAGGTCGGTGATGCTGTCTGACCCCAGTCCTTTCTGCTTGACGTAGGCCAATGCCAGGTCGGTCACATGGGCATTGATAAGGCCCGATGTCTGGTACTCCTGATATTTCTGATGTCCCTTGAAGAGGTGTCTGAAATCATAGATTTTCTCTTGTCCGAGTGGCACCCAGCGGAGTTTTCTGATACTCTTTCCTGGAAGGCTTAACTCTTTGAAACCCAATGACGAAACGGGCTCTCCGTTCGAGTAATACTGCGATGAGGCCCACATGCCTGTCTGTTCGTCCATCCAGAGGGCTCCGTCGGCAGCATGACCGGCTGAGAGGATGGCGGCATCAGCAAAGGGGGCGATGGCATAGACGAAGGCCTGCCCGTCACTGGCCACCTTGATCTCATCTCCTAAGGTCGAGACGGCGAGATGGTGTGGACCGGCTATGCCATTTTGGCGGTTGTCTTCTGTGCAGTACTGGGGTCTGAGGGTCTCACGGTTGATCCACCGCTGACCAACGATACTGTGGTAATAGGGCACTGTCCCTGTCAGCACGGTCGAGATGGCTGAGGCGCGGTCGGTCTGTGTCAGGGGGTAAGAGGCATTCTCATACACCCGCCCTTGCTCCAGGAGCCTCCTGAAGCCGTCTGGCCCGTAGAGTGGGGCATAGGCCTCCAGGAAGTCACTGCGCAACTGGTCGATGGTGATGTTCACCACCAGCCTGGGCAACGGTCTGGAGCCCTTCTGTGCAGTCCCTTCAGCATGCCATCCCAGCACCGCCAACAGCGTGATATATAGATACCTATTCCTCATTCCTTATTCCTCGTTCCTCCTTCCTCATTCCTCGTTCCTCCTTCCTCGTTCCTCCTTCCTCCTTCCTCGTTCCTCTAATCAGCAAAGATAATGCCACGATCATCATCCCCTCGGCATAAACCTGGAAAATCCGTCCGATAGCGAAGAGGACGACCATGCACAACAGCACCAGTCTCCATCGCTTGGTCTTTCCTTTCAGCACACTGGGGATAAAGAACAGCGGCAGGGGGTTCAGCAACAGCAGTTGCAGGTTCAGGCTCGTCGTGGGGTGCTGCGAGAAGATCATCACAAACAGTACGCAGCCTGCCAGTCCCTGCATCAGCATCAGCAACGCGTCCCACCACTTAAACCGTTTCCTCTGTTTCCACTCAATCAGCGCGATGCCCACCGACGCCACCAGCAGGATCCAGGCACATTGTGTCGGGGTCAGTGGGAAGTCTTCCTCTATCACCTGAACGCCTGCCGGCAGGGCTATCCGTCTCTCTTTCACCAGCGGACGGTATTCACCGCCTGCATAGATGGTGGCGCGGTCGAAGTCGTACATCAGGTTCGAGGGCAGGAACTCCTGTTGGCGCAGGTCTGTCTTGATGTCGGCCCTGAGTCCTAGCAGCATGTCGTTGCCAAAGGCTGCCCAGGGGTGGTTTCTCACACAGTGGTGCACCATCTCCCTGTACGTGGGCTGATAGTCCTCCCGGGGGGCATAGGTCACCTTCCCGTTGATACACCGCTCCAGCAGGTCTCTCGGACGCATCGAACAGTTGTCGTAGAAGTAATTATAGCGGTATACCTTGTTCTCGGGCTTCAGGTTCTCTATCAGGGCCTGCTTCAGGGTCATCTTCTCCTCGGCTGTCAGGTTGATCACTTGTTCGGTGATGCTGCTGCCATATTTCACGTACTCTTGTCTGAACAGGGGGTAGGGGTAGGCACCCAGTTCATAGTCGGTCAGACCGAAGACGAACCGGCCTACGAAGAAGGGGGTCCTGAAGTCGAACACTCCCCAGTTGAAGGCGATATCCTCTTGCTTGCTCAGGTCGTGCCATCTCAGGGCGGTATGGCCGTACAGACTGTATATTTCCTCGTGGGGCGAACAGGTGAGCAGACTCACCTCCACAGAGTCAAACGGCGCCAGATAGTCCGGCTGACGCTCTTCCTGGGCCATCAAGGCCGTCAGGGAGAGAAAGGCAGGAATCAGCAGGCTAAATCTCCTAAAAAAGTTATTTTTTTGTTTCACGATGCAAAATTAATTGATATTTTTCAGTAAAAAGCGATTTTCTCTGTTTTTTTTAATAATTTTGCACCCTGAAATGAAATTCTTACGAAATAGAAGGATCAATATGAATAAATTCATCGGTTGTCTGGTGCTCTATGCCCTGACGACAATGTCTGCTTTTGCACAGAGCAGCACGAACTCTCCTTACAGCCAGTTTGGCCTGGGTGATCTGGCCGACGAAGGGGTCGGGTTCAACAAAGGCATGGGTGGAGTCGGATATGGTTTCAGAAAGGGCAACGAGGTCAATCCCCTGAACCCTGCCTCCTATTCGGCCATCGACTCGGTGACGATGATCTTCGACGGAGGACTCTCCGGACAGATCACGAACTTCAAGGAGGGGGGACGTAAACTCAACGCCAAGAGTGGTGGATTCGATTATATCATGGGTGCACTCAGACTCTTCCCCCGGGTGGGTCTGACCTTCGGTGTGAGACCTTACACCAACATCGGGTATGATTACACCTCTTCCCAGCGACTGGAGGATATGTCTACCAAGATGACCAGTACTTATGATGGCGACGGTGGTCTCAACCAACTCTTCTTGGGCGCTGGCTTCCAGTTGATGAAGTCTCTCTCCGTAGGATTCAATGCGGCTTATCTCTGGGGCGGTTTCGACCGGGGGGTGATCATGGCGGGCTCTACGGATATCAACTCCCTCGCCAAGACGTATGAGACTTCTGTCAGCAGTTATAAACTCGACTTCGGCATACAGTACACCCAACCCATTAATGCGAAGGATGACATCACCCTGGGGGCGGTGTTCAGCCCGGGACATAAACTCAACGCTGACACCTATAGCCGGATTGTCACCACGAACGTGAATGTCATCAAGTCCGACACGACGATGTTTACCATTGCCAATGCTCTCTCCATCCCGACCTCCTTTGGCGTGGGAGTGGCCTACAGCCATGACCAGAAATTACGCATAGGGGCAGACTTCAAGTTCCAGAAGTGGGGAAGCCTCGATTTCCCGTCTTTCGAAAACAATGCCTATGCGCTCCGCAGTGGATTGCTCAAGGACAGTTATAAGTTCAATGTCGGTGCAGAGTGGATTCCCAATCCTCGCAGCACGCGCAGCGCCTTCCATCATGTCCGGTACAGGGTGGGAGCGGGATACACCACACCTTATTATTATATTAATGGACAGGATGGCCCGAAGGACCTCCAGTTGAGTCTCGGCGTGGGTATTCCCATCATCAATGCCTACAACAACCGTTCCTTCCTCAACGTCAGCGCCCAGTGGCAGCACCGGTCGGCAGAGAATCTCATCACCGAGAACACCTTCCGCCTGAATATCGGCATCACCTTCAACGAGCGCTGGTTCTCGAAGATGAAGATTGAGTGATTTTTGGAGAAAGAGGTATGGATTTTCGAGGACTGTTTTTTCGAGGAATGAGGAAGGAGGAACGAGGAATGAGATTACTGATGGGGGTGAAATCTGCCACCAGACTATTCTCCTTCCTCCTTCCTCGTTCCTCCTTCCTCGTAAGACCTTCTTCCTTCCTCCTTCCTCGTTCCTCCTTCCTCGTAAGACCTTCTTCCTTCCTCCTTCCTCGTTCCTCCTTCCTCGTAATATCCTTCCTCCTTCCTCTTTCCTCCTTCCTCGTATTATCTGTATCCTGCGAGCAGGCTCAGGAGCACACAGCCCCTCCCATCTACGACCGTGACTCTGTCTCGATGATGACCTCCTATGGTGTCAACACCCTCATCAGCGACTCGGGAGTCATCAAATACCGGATTGTCACCGAACGGTGGGATGTGAACACAGTCCGGCAGCCTTCACGCTGGACCTTTGAGAAGGGGGTCTTCTTCGAACAGTTCGACGAGAAGTTCCACGTCCAGGCTTATATCCAGTCTGACACCGCCTGGTATTACGACCAACAGAAACTCTGGCACCTCCGTGGACGGGTTCGTATCCGCAATGTCAATGGACTTGTCTACACCAGCGAGGAACTCTTCTGGGATGGTATCCGACATGAACTCTACTCCAACGTCTTCTCCCGGGTGGTGACCCCTGAGCGACAGATGGAGGGCACTTATTTCCTCTCCGACGAGCGCATGTCCCACTACACTGTGAGCAACTCCAAAGGCTCTTTCGAGAAGTCCGACATGTTAGGCGAAGACGACAAGAAAGACGAGATCACCTCGCCTGCCGACACCACCAAGGCACCCGAACCCATCCTCCGTCCCAAACTCGAGAAGTCCCGCCGTCACTCCTCCCCCTAACCCTTTTGTTAATATGTTACTATGTCTTATAAGTTACTCTGTCTTTTAATCTGTTCTTATGTTCTTCTGTTCTTCTGTCTAAAATAAATTCTGTTATTCTGTTACTCTGTCTTTTAATATGTTCTTCTGTTCTTCTGTCTAAAATTAATTCTGTTAATATGTTACTCTGTCTTTTAATCTGTTACTCTGTCTTTTAATAAGTTACTCTGTCTTTTAATCTGTTATTATGTCTAATCTGATTATAGGTCTTATTATTACGATGCTCTTCTCCGCCTTTTTCTCAGGCATGGAGATCGCCTTTGTCTCGAGCAACCGTCTCCTGGCAGAGATGGACCGTGAGAAGAACGGCCTCTCCCAGAAAGCCATCACTGTCTTCTACCAGCACCCGAACAACTTTGTCTCCACCATGCTCGTGGGCAACAATATCGCCCTTGTCATCTATGGCATCCTCTTCGCACAGATCTTCGATGCCACCCTTTTCGCACCCTTCAGCGATGGCATCAGGGTCACCCTCGATACACTCCTCTCTACGGTCGTCGTACTCTTCACCGGTGAGTTCCTCCCGAAGACCATCTTCAAGAACACACCCAACACGATGCTCACCGTCTTTGCCATACCCGCCTGGCTCTGTTATGTCATCCTCTATCCCATCTCCCGGCTGGCAACCCTCCTCTCCAAAGGACTCCTCCGGCTCGTAGGCATCCGCATGGCTAGGGAGAACGAAGAACGGGAGTTCACCAAGGTCGATCTCGACTATCTCGTGCAGACCAGTATCGACAATGCCGGCGATGAGGACCTGATAGGCGAGGAGGTCAAGATCTTCCAGAACGCCCTCGACTTCTCTGAGACGAAGGTGCGCGACTGTATGGTGCCCCGTACGGAGATCGATGCTGTCGAAGACACCGCCACCATCGAGGAACTCAAGCAGACCTTCATCGAGAGCGGCCATAGCAAGATCATCGTCTATCACGAGGACATCGACCACATCATCGGCTATATCCACTCCTCCGACATGTTCCGCCTCGACAACTCGGCGGAAGCAAATTCTTCACTCTTCACTCTTCACTCTTCACTTCTTCGTGAAATCTCTTTCGTCCCAGAGACCATGCTCGCCTCTCGCCTGATGAAGCAACTCATGCAGCAGAAGCGCTCTCTGGCCATTGTCGTCGATGAGTTCGGAGGCACCAGCGGACTGGTCTCCCTCGAGGATATCATGGAGGAGATCACCGGTGAGATCGAAGACGAGCACGACAGCACGAACCATGTGGCGAAGCAACTCTCCGACCATGAGTTTATCCTCTCGGCCCGGCTGGAAATCAGCAAGATCAACGAACAGTTCGACCTCAGTCTCCCCGAGAGCGATGAGTATATGACCCTCGGTGGACTGATCCTCCATGTCTATCAGTCCTTCCCCAAACTCAACGAGGTGGTGAAGTTCGGCGATTTTGAGTTCAAGATTGTCAAAAACACAGCGACAAAGATAGAGTTGGTACGGCTCACGGTAGCTAAGTAATAAAACCACAGATTACACAGATTTCGCAGATTGATAGAAAATAATAATCTGTATAATCTGCGTAATCTGCGGTAAAAGAAAGAAAATAAGCTTAAAAATTTTGCCGTTTCAAAGAAAAGTCGTAATTTTGCACCCCAAATTGCAAATCGTTAAAAATATATCGTAAATAAGTAAATCGTAAATAAAATCATGGCAGCATTAGGAAAAATTCGAAAAAGAGGCGTGGCCCTGGTAATCATTATCGGCCTTGGCCTTTTCGCCTTCATCGCTGAAGAAGCCTTCCGTTCTTGCGAAGCAACCAAGAACCAGCAGCGTCAGCAGGTGGGCGAAGTGTTAGGAAACAAGATCAACGTTCAGGAGTTCCAGGCCCTGGTCGATGAGTATCAGGAAGTCCTCAAGATGACACAGGGTGTCGACAACCTCTCTGAGGAGCAACTCAACAGCCTGAAGGACGAGGTGTGGAACTCTTATGTCAACGAGCAGATTATCGCCAACGAGGCCGGCAAGATCGGTCTGACGGTGACCGACGAGGAGATGCAGAACATCATGAAGGAGGGTACCAACCCCATGCTTATGCGCACACCTTTCGTCAATCAGGAGACAGGCCGCTTCGATGTGACCATGCTCACCAAGTTCCTGGCCGACTATAAGAAGAACGCCTCTAACCCCCAGGTGTCTGAGTCTTATCAGAAGATCTACCAGTTCTGGCAGTTCATCGAGAAGCAGTTGCGTTCGCAGACCCTGGCTCAGAAGTACCAGGCACTCATTGGCAACAGCCTCCTCTCCAACCCCGTCTCTGCCAAGATGGCTTTCGAGGCACAGAATCTGGAGAGCGACGTGGAACTGGCTTCCATCGCCTATAGCACTGTCAACGACAATGACGTCCAGGTGGCTGAGTCCGACCTCAAGGCTGAGTACGATGCCAAGAAAGAGATGTTCAAGCAGACCGTTGAGACCCGCGACATCAAGTATGTGGCCTTCCAGGTGGTCGCCTCTGCTGCAGACCGTCAGGCCCTCATGGCTACCATGAAGGAGGCTTCCGACAAGTTGCAGAGCGGTGCCAACCCCGCTGAGGTGGTGCGCAAGGCTCAGTCGCAGTTCCCTTACACAGGTATCGCTGCCACGAAGAAGGCATATCCCTCTGACATCGCAGCCAAGATCGACTCGATGGCTGTTGGTCAGACTTCTGCTCCCTTCGAGACCAAGTCCGACAACACCCTCAATGTTGTGAAACTCCTTGCCAAGGTTCAGATGCCCGACTCCATCGAGTATCGTCAGATCCAGGTGGGTGGAGCCACCGTCGATGAGGCTCGTAAGACCGCTGATAGCATCTATACCGCCCTGAAGGGTGGGGCAGACTTCGACAAACTCGCCGAGAAATATGGTCAGACCGGACAGAAGCAGTGGCTCACCTCTGCCATGTACGAGAACTCCAACACCATGGACGAGGAGTCGAAGAACTACCTCAACAGCATCAACACCCTCGCAGTCAACGACGTGAAGAACCTCGAGTTCTCACAGGGTAACATCGTGCTCCAGGTCACAGCCCGTAAGGCCATGGTCGACAAGTACGACGTGGCTGTGGTGAAGCATACTATCGATTTCTCAAAGGCCACATACTCAGAGGCTTACAATAAGTTCAGCCAGTATGTCAGCGAGAACAAGACCCTCGAGCAACTGGAGAAGAATGCCGGTAAGTTCGGCTATAAGGTGCAGGAGCGTAAGGACCTCTTCAACTCAGAGCACAACGTGGCAGGTCTTCGTGCCACCCGTGAGGCCATGAAGTGGATCTTCGACGCCAAGGCCGGTGAGGTCAGCCCCCTCTATGAGTGTGGCAGCAATGACAATCTCCTCGTGGTAGCCCTGACCAAGGTCAACCCCGTGGGTTACCGTTCACTCAGCGATGTCCAGGACATCCTGAAGCCGGAGGTGCTCCGCAACAAGAAGTTCGAGCAGATCAAGTCTAAGTTCGCTGGTGTCGCCGACATCGCAGCCGCCAAGGCCAAGGGTGCCCGGGTCGACTCAGTGAAGCAGATCACCTTCTCTGCTCCTGTCTTTGTACAGGCAACAGGTTCCAGTGAGCCCGCCCTCTCAGGTGCTGTGGCAGCCCTCAAGCAGGGAGACTTCTCCAAGGCTCTTGTCAAGGGTAATGGTGGTGCCTACCTCTTCCGTGTCATCAAGAAGGCACAGCGCGAAGGTGCCAAATTCGACGAGAAGACCATGGAGCGTTCTCTCAGTCAGCGTGCCCAGCAGGCCGCCGGCCGTTTCCTCCAGGAACTCTACCAGAAGGCCAACGTCGTCGACAACCGCTACCTCTTCTTTTAACGGTAACCTCTTCCCCTCCTAAGTTAGGAGGGGTGCCCGGACGGGCGGGGTGGTCTGAACGAGCGCCCTTACTATCGCTCAGCACGAGCGCTCCTTCTGTCTCTCTGAACGAGCGCCCTTACTATCGCTCTGCACAAGCGCCCATAGTATCGCTCTGCACAATCGCTCCTTCTGTCTCTCTGCACGAGCGCCCTATAAAAAAATCCCGAAATGCCTTGGCCATTTCGGGATTTTGTCGTATCTTTGCACCCAAATATCTTCTCATCACGTTGTCTGATTCAGATAAGATACTCCCCACCCCCTGCACAGGACCTGCCTCCTGTGCCTTCCCCGAGGCAAAAAGTTCCAAGACAGGGGCATCAGTCTCATACACCCCAGCCCCAGACAAGCACTGGTACGTCTTCCGTATCACCTACAACCGTGAGCAGTTGGCAGCCGACTATCTCATAGACCAGGGCATCTATGCCTATCTCGCCCTCGGCTGGAAGCAGGTGCTGCGTGAGGGCAAGAAGAAGCGCATACTCCGTCCCCTCTTCAACATGGTCTTTGCCTATGTCACCCCCGACCAGGCCGATACCTTTGTCCACGACACCCCCCTCTGTCCGTTCATCACCTACTACTATGATCACTTCACCGTGGGTCTCGACTATCGCAACCCGCCCCTGACCATCCCCGCTGTCGAGATGCAGTCCTTCATCCGGGCCACCTGTCTCCAGGATCCCCATGTCATGGCAGTCGACCCCGAGCGTTGCAATTTCCTCTCCGACGAGGAAGTCCTTGTCACCGATGGTCCCTTCGCCGGTGTCCGGGGCCGTGTGGTCCGTGTCTCCCGTCAGAACCGTATTGCCGTCTCCCTCCGAGGCATCTCCACCCTTATCGTCACCGCCTATATCCCCACCGCCTTCCTCGAAAAGGTAGACCAGTAAAATCATAATTATTCAAGAATAATTAATTCAAGTTTCGCATTTGCTCATAAGCCATTACTTCTATCGCTTGTGTTTTACCACTTGACATTTGGCTTAACTTCTTTAACTTCTGACTTCTTAACTACTTCAGAAAGTTGAATAATTAAGTCTGCACGCTCCGCGTGGAAATTAAGCAAAAATTGGAATCAAAATTATTCAAAATAAGAAATTTTCGAGGAAGGAGGATATTTCGAGGAGGGAGGAGTGAGGAGTGTGGAGTGAGATTACTCGGGGATGCGGGATAGTAAATTGAATTTTGAACAATTTTTTGATTAATTATTGAACAATTTCCGCCGTAGGCGTCCCAAATAAGAGTAGCACATGTGCTACAGATGATGAACGACCACATCCTGCTCCCCCCCAAAGAATAATCCCGAAATATTTGTTTATCTCAGATATTTGTTGTATCTTTGCACCCAAATATCCGTATGAACGCGTTGTCTAATGCTAATATGGCTGTTTCCAATCCCCGCCCAGGCCTTATCCCCTGTGCCCTCCCCGGTGTCCAATCCACCACCCCCGGGGTGTCGGTAAGATATACTCATTTTTTATCCCGCTAGCAATAATTTCCCGCAAATACTTGCGATTCTCAAAATAAAACCGTATCTTTGCCCCAAATTATAGAATAACAGTTTATGGAAGATAATAAATCAACTATAGTCAGCGAGCCAGCCGCTTACGACAGCACTTCGTATGTGATGCCGCGCAACAGTTTGATTTCCATGCTTTCATCCGTGGGGATCGAAGATATTCCGATGGCAATAAGATATCTTGTGGACAAGTTGGCTGCGGCACAGAAAAAGGAAACAGAAGACAAGTCTGTACATATTTGGGACAATTATGAACTCTCTCCTGAGATTATTGCAATGGCTCCAGTAAAGCGCAAGAACATCTACGGCGATTATGATGCAGAGTTAACGGAGATCTTAGAGGAGAAGTACAAATGAAGGTATTTCTTGACACTAACGTTATTCTCGATTTCTATGATAGTAGCAGAGGACACTATATGCCAACTGCTGTTGTCTTTGATTTGGCCTTAAAAGGCAAAATCCAACTGTCAGTCTGTGCTCAGAGTTTCATCACGGCATTCTATCTCCTTCGGAAAGTATATGATAAAGAGACACTTTATACGAGTATGAGGTCACTCTTCAAACTTTGTGAGGTTTCTGCTGTAGACGCCCAGGTTATAAAAATGGCGTTATCCAGAGAAGGTCGTGACTTTGAGGATACAGTGCAGTACTTCTCTTCAAAGACGATTGAAGCCGACCTCATTCTGACGAGAGACGACAAGGGCTTTGCAGAATTTGACATACGCCACATAACAGCGGAGCAATTCCTCTGCGAATACCTCCCGCAGATTTAGCATGGTAATAGATTATTCCGGTTTATCCCTTTCGGCTATCCTCCCGCGCCAGCCGCTAAGAACCCATGGCTCACTCCACGCGCCAGCCGATAAAAAGACCATGGCTCACCCCGTAGGGGCACAGGCTTTGTGAGCCATACCAAACCCCTGACGTAGGGCGGCTTGCCCCCGTAGTCAGTTACATCCTTCCCATATAGGGGAAGGCTTGGTTAGGGTGGATGTCTCTTAGCTTCTTTCTCTGCGCCAGAGAAAGTAAGATAAAAAAGACTCTGTTTCTCTCTTGAGAGAAAAAAAGAAAACTTTCTAAAAGTTTTGCTTAATTCAAATAAATATTGTATCTTTGCAGCGAGATATAAATAAACTATGGCAACAATATCATTAGAAAAATCACTTCTTAATGAAATGAGCCGCATCATGGGCAATGAGGATTTGATGGCTCAGACCATTAAATTCGTGCGTTCCATTCGGCGAAAGGCAAGGCATAAGGATACAGAGTGGGAATATGTCCCAAATGCTGAGACTCGTGCTGCCATTGAAGAGTGCGAGAGTGGCGAAGAACTTGAAACACTTGACATTACCAACTTCAAAGACTACGTCAAGAGTCTCTGAACCAGATGGAACAGAATTCTAATTTCGAATATACCCTCAAACAGTCCTCTCAGTTCAAGAAGGACTTGAAGACTGTGAAATTTGATGAACACAAACTTGACGAACTACAAAAAGTACTTGAACACCTTGGGCGTATGGGAGAGGTGCCAGCAGAATATCTTCCTCATCCATTAAAGGGGCAGTATAAAAACTGTATGGAATGCCATATTGAGGATGATTTCCTCCTCATCTGGAAAGACCCCGAGCAGAAAGTAATTCGATTACTGCGTTTGGGTTCTCATTCCAAACTATTCGACAAACAGAGAAAGCGGAAGTGATATCCCAGTGTTTGAGCATGGTAATAGATTGATTAGGTTTATCCCTTTCGGCTATCCTCCCGCGTCAGCCGCTAAGACACCCATGGCTCACTCCATGCGCCAGCCGTTAAAACACCCATGGCTCACCCCATCGCAGCCGCTAGACATCCCGGCTCTCTATGCGCCAGCCGATAGAAAACCCATGGCTCACCCCGTAGGGGCACAGGCTTTGTGAGCCATACCAAACCCCTGACGTAGGGCGGCTTGCCCCCGTAGTCAGTTACATCCTTCCCATATAGGGGAAGGCTTGGTTAGGGTGGATGTCTCTTTGCTTCTTTCTCTGTGCCAGAGAAAGTAAGAGAAAACAGCTTCGTTCTCTGCGCCAGAGCGCTCGGCTCTGCCGCTTGCCGCTCGGCTCTGCCACTTGCCGCTCGGCTCTGCCGCTTTCAGCAGGGACGCAAGAAAGCAACCCTGCCTGTTAAGGCTGTAAGAAATATGTTCTAACGACATAAAGAATAGGAAGTTATGGAGTAAAGTGCCATACTTTATAGGGGTAAAGTCCTATTAGCGACTGCATAACCTGGCGTTGATAACCCCATAAAGCCCTATCCTTTATGAGGTTAATGCAGTAGGAAGAACAATACATGGCTCACCTCCCGCGCCAGCCGATAAAAAGACCATGGCTCACCCCGTAGGGGCACAGGCTTTGTGAGCCATACCAAAACCCTGACGCAGGGCGGCTTGCCCCCGGAGTCAGTTACGCCCCTTCCATATAGGGGAACCGATGGAGCAGCGAGAACAATGGGAGCTTGCTCAGGCATTGTCGAGTCGCGACAGAGGTCGATCATTGGTCAAGGGCTCGGGTTAGGTGGATGTCTCTTTGCTTCTTTCTCTGCGCCAGAGAAAGTAAGAGACGAGTCATAGATGGCGTTCATTTGATTCACACTGCAAAGTTACGACATCCGCAGAAAGCATCTGTGCCTTTTTGTGCGCTCATGTGCCCTTTGAGGTAATATTTTCCCCTCCTGAGTCAGGAGAGGGTGCCCGGAGGGCGGGGTGGTCTGAACAAGCGCTCGTTAAGGGGAGTAATCACGGCGATAGCCGTTTCCCCTCCTGAGTTAGGAGGGGTTAGGGGTGGTCTGAACAAGCGCTCGTTAAGGGGAGAAATGAGGTGCGCCCCGAAGAAGCAGTGTGAGGTCTCATGGGGACTATCAGGAAACGGATTCCTCCGACGGAGGAGCGCCGAGACCCACGTCGGGTTCCGCCCCTTATCCCGATGACAGTCCGGCCTATAATACATCACCTTCCCGTCACGCACCCGCTCCTCCTGGTCGATCTGCCAGAAGATGACGCCGCCCAGCCTCGAGGCCCCCAGCCGATAGCGGCATGCTGCACTCACCATCTGTTCCCACGACAGATACCCCGCCGCGACCACCGCCTCACAGAACTGGCTTCTGATCGACAGGCACTGCCGCCATAGCCACTCCGTCGGATGCCGCCGCTGCGCTGCGATAATCGCTTTGAATGAAGTTGTCGTAATCATAAATCTCAAACCTCAAACCTCAACGTTTCCTTCGTGTGCCCCGTCTTCGGAACACCCTCTCCTACCATATCCTCCCTCTTTAGAGAGGGGAGGGATATGTAGAGAGGGGTGGTTCCTCAGTGGGGCGACAGCATGACCACGACGCGGCCGCAGCGGTCCTGAGTCTTCTTCACCACGCGCTCCTCCTCAGCCATGGCAAACAGTTTATCGTAGTACTTGTCGCTCTTGATGTTCGCCTCCTTCTTCACGGTCTCCTTCAGATCCTGATAACCCACTGTCGGCAGCGAACCGATACATGTTGAAAAGAGTTTACAAAAATCCCACTTCCACGGCTGGTCTTGTTCCTCCGGCGTCTGGATGATATAGTCACGATTCAGCGTGTCGGGATCCGCCTTGCCGTAACTCGCAAACCGCCCCTGGGCATCCCTCGGCTGGGTCTGAGGCCTTTCAGTCTCCTCAGGGATGCCGTCCTTGTCCATCTTGTAGCAGAGCGGCACCTCCATGTCGTACTTCCTCGTGAGCGACTGCTCCACGCAGAACGTCGGCCGTTCTCCCGGCTTACCCGTCAACTTCTGACAGGTGTACATCTCGAACACCTTATTCATCAGTTCCGTTCCCAGCCAGCCACGCAGTCCCCGGTTGTCGGCACTCCTGTTCTGGTGGAGCACGGTCACGATGTTACAGTCATGCTCCACCGCCATCTTCATCAGGCGCTCTATGATCTCCTGCGACATCACGCCATCGTTGATGTCGTTTACGAGGTCACGCAGGTTGTCGATGATCACGATGTCAGGATGATACGCCTCCACCGCGTTGGCGATGAGGTCATAGCGGTCTGCCACCAGTACCGGACGGATATTAAAGGCATAGAACAGTTCCTCGGGGAAGGGCATTGCCTCCTGCGAACCGCCAACCGCTTCACTTTGAACCATTTTTACAATCCTGTGCGTCAGGATATCCTTCGTCGAGTGCGGACTCTGCTCCGTGTCAAACCACATCACCTTCAGAGGCTCCTCCCTGATCCTGCTGATGCCGATCAGACTGCGATGGTCAGGATCCTTCACGCAACAAGCCATGAGGATGGAGATGAGCACCGTCTTACCACTCTTCGCCTGTCCGGTAAAGGCTGTCAGGTCTTTTCGCGGGAAACAAGGCTGTCCATTCATCGTGAAGAGGAACTCCTCGTCGACGATGTTACTCTCGGTGGTGATACGATACTTGTCGAGTTCCATGATCTCCGGCGAGATCTCAGGAGCCGGCCCGTCCTGGGCCAGTTCCTGCTGTAAGAGAGTCTGAGTGTCTTCCATCATCTGCGCGTCTCGTCGTAATACTCATCATCATACAGGCTGCAGAAGTCCCAGATGGCCCCGAACAGCCGGCTTCCCAGATGTGTGAAGTCCTCTCTCGATTGCCATGACGACAGCGAATAGAGCAGATTCACGAGGCGATGGAAGCGCAGCAGGCGGAACCCCTTACGATTGAAGAACTTGCGGTTGATACCACACTCGTCGCTGATCATGGTCAGCCGACCACTTGTCCTGATTTCGTTCAGGATGATGCCAGCACAAGTGCTGGCCAGTCTTTCTTTTAACATGATTCTGTTAGTTTTAAGATTGTTAATACTTTTTCAAATCGCCCATGTCTGGCGAAATGCGCGGCAAAAGTACAAAATCCACAGAATCGTCCGTGACAGGTTGTTGTCACGGGAATGTCAAGAAAAACGAAAACCTTTCAGGAATTTAAGATTATTTAGCAGAATCGTCCATAGATATACAACTTACCTTCTGACCTGCTATTATACGTATGAATCCGAGTCTAAAATCCCCTACCCGTCCTATCTTTGCTCTCAAAGAGAAAGAATTATATGAACATGCATTGGGGGAAGACATACGACCAGATATTAAACTACCTGAAGACCATCGCCATCTGTTTTCTGATGGGCTGGTTTGCGGGCGACGCCATCAGGAATAACGATAAGATTATAATAAACACATGAACAAAATCAACATCCGCTTTGCATCAAAGGCTGAGGCGCAAGAACTGATACCGGGAAACACCCAGTATTACAACCGGTTGAAACAGATGGACATCGACTGGCGCGCCAGGAAAGAAAATGCCACACTCGACGAATTGATAGCCTTTGCCCAATCACAGGTACAGGACTTTACCCCACGCAACATAAATATCCTCAAAGACTCCATCGCAAGAATCAAGCACCTGCTCGACAAAAGAGGATGCCAACTTCCCATACCCGAGGAGATCATCTTCGTCAAGACCGACATGATGGACGAGGGCGGTGCCACGGGCTACACCACACGAAACCAAATATTCTTGAACAGTTATATGCTGGATAGGCCTTCGAGGGGATTAGACATCCTCATCGCCCACGAGCTGTTCCACTGCATCACCCGCCACTCGCCAGAGTTCCGTAAGAAGATGTATGCCCTGATAGGCTTCACGGTGATGGACCACGACATCGAGTTCCCCGAGGGTATCGGATATCGCATCATGGCCAACCCCGACGTTGACCACATCGACAGCTATGCCGAGTTCGACATCGATGGCAAGAAGCGCAAATGTGCACTAGTTCCCTTCTACCGCATGTCATGGGATGAAGCCTGTGATGAGGATGGCGAAGAAGCGAGTTTCTTCAATCATATAGCGGAAGTCCTGATACCGCTCGACGACTTCAGTGGATTCTTCGACATCAGCGAAGCATCCGACTTCTGGGATAAAATGGGCGGAAACACCGACTACGTTAATTCTCCAGAGGAGTGCCTGGCCGTCAATTTCTCCTATGCCATCATCTTCGGATTAGATGGCGGCTACTATACCCCACAACTGATCAAGTCGATGCTCGAAATCCTCAAAAACCCAATATAAAAAAAATGCGCATTAGAAGCTATGAAAAGCATAAATTTGCTACCAGATTAACTTGATTCTATTTAAGTATAATCTAACTCCGGCTTGGTTGTAAAGTTGTGAGCAACGATGCTAAAATCAGCCTGAATCACTTTTGATTGGGGCTGTTTTTATCAATCTTTGAAAGTTTTACGGTCGAAAATTAGTTGGATTCGGAGATAATTTGTATTTTTGCATCGTCGATACAGGGTGCTATATTTACCATTGCTACTAGAGAGATGCAAGACAGATTGCAATTTGCACTTGGCCTTTGCATATGAGACCTCACTTGAAATGTATAAATCAAAGAACAACAAACAATGAGTGATCTGGAAGAACTTCGAGAAGCCATCGTACAATTCACGCAAGAGCGCGACTGGGATCAGTTCCACAATGGAAAGGATCTCGCCCTGGCTCTGTCTATTGAGGCAGCAGAACTGAATGAGGCTTTTCTATGGAAGGATGCGTCAAAGGTAAATGTCGATAAAGTGAAGGAAGAGTTGGCTGATATTTTCAACTATGCCATCCTGATAGCAGACAAATACGACCTCGATGTCAAGCAGATTGTCTTGGACAAGATAAAGCGGAATGCCGAGAAATATCCTGTGGACAAAGCCTACGGGAGTGCGAAGAAATACGACGAACTATGATTATCTATAGAGCCACCAAGAAACAGTTTGTCGAAGATGTGTTCAACAACACGATTGCCGACAACATCGACGAGGCGTTCTTCGAACATCTGGGCAGACATACCTCGCCCAACGAAGTACGTTCTTGGCAGAACTCGATGCAATATATGTTTAAGGTGGTCGATACCCCTGAACTGCCCGACGAGGCAGGTGTGGCTATAGAATATCAGATACCTTTGACAGCCAAGCGCGTAGACTTTATCATCTCTGGTCTGAACGCTCAAAAGAAAGCGCAACTCGTCATCATCGAACTGAAACAATGGGAAGATGCAGAGCCAACGCAGAAACCAGGTATTGTTGTAACCCGTTTCCAGAATGGTAAAGCCGAAGTGGCTCATCCTTCCTATCAGGCTTGGTCGTATGCCTACATGCTGTCGAACTATAATCTTACTATCCAAGAAAACGATGTTAATATCTGCCCTTGCGCCTATTTGCACAACTATTCTCCTGATGGCATGATCAATGGGAAACTCTATGAGGATTATGTCGTGAAGGCACCAGTATTCCTGAAGAACGATGCAGCAAGGCTACAGGACTATATATTAAGATATGTACGCTATTGCTCACCCGAAGATATCATCTGGAAGATAGACAATGGTCGCCTGCGTCCTTCAAAACAACTCGCAGATTCTCTGACATCCATGCTGAAAGGCAATGATGAATTCATCATGCTCGATGATCAGAAAGTGGTTTATGAATCTGCAGTCTATCTGGCCAAGAAGGCACAAGAAGGTAAGAAGCAGGTACTGATTGTGGAAGGAGGTCCAGGAACAGGGAAGAGTGTGCTGGCCATCAATCTGTTGGTAAGCCTCACTGCTGAAGGCATCGCCTCGCAATACGTCACCAAAAACGCAGCACCCAGATCAGTCTATAGTGTGAAACTATCAGGCAATTTTAAGAAATCATATATCAGCAACCTCTTTGTTGGCAGTGGCACCTTTATTGAGACTATGCCCAACACGATGGGTGCTTTGATTGTAGACGAAGCCCATCGCCTGAATATGAAAAGCGGTATGTTCTCCAACTTGGGTGAGAATCAGATCAAAGAGATTATCAAGTCGGCTCGTTTCTCTGTGTTTTTTGTCGACGATTGCCAACGTATCCACATGAAGGATGTCGGCAGCGTACGATATATTAAGCAATGTGCTGAGGAGATGGGTGCTGATGTCCATCAGGAACACCTCAGTTCACAGTTCCGCTGTAATGGATCTGACGGCTATCTGAGTTGGCTCGACAATGCCTTGCAGATTCGCGAGACCGCCAACATTCGACTAACTGAGGAAGACTACGATTTCCGCATCTACGACTCCCCTACCGAGATGTTCGAAGAAATCAAGCGCAAGAATCAATCAAACAACAAGAGTCGCGTTGTGGCTGGCTATTGCTGGGATTGGAACAGCAAGCAGAACCATGCAGCCTATGACATTATCATACCTCAGTTCGGTTTCAGGAAGCAATGGAACTTCAATAGCAACGAACCGTGGTTGATCGGTGAAAGGTCGATCGACCAGATAGGTTGTATACACACCTGTCAAGGTTTGGAACTCGACTATGTGGGCGTGATTGTAGGTCCCGACCTATCTTACAAGAACAATCGCGTGGTGACTGATGGCTTTAAGCGCTCACCCAATGACCAATCACTGAAAGGCTTTAAGGCGATGGTGGCCAAAAGGCCGACAGAAGCATTGCAGGCAGCAGATGCCATCATCAAAAACACCTATCGCACCCTGATGACTCGCGGTATGAAAGGCTGTTATGTCTATTTCTGCGACAAGGCATTAGCCGATTATTTCAGAGAGTTGATGGCAGAGAAACCAGAAGTGGCACAAGAAGTGCGCATCGAGCCCATAGTGAACGATGATGTGAAGTTCATCGATTTCCTGCCTGTCTACTCCATCAAGGCTGCCTGCGGTTATTTCGGCGAAGGTGAAGAGGTTAGCGAGTTAGGCTGGATTCGGGCTGAGGGCATCGGCAGACTGAATCGCAACATGTATGTCGTTCAGGCATCAGGTCACTCTATGGAGCCACGTATACAAGATGGCGATTTCTGTGTATTCAACCGGAATGTTGCCGGTAGCCGTCAAGGCAAGATTGTGCTTGTGCAGCACACCAATTATTATGATCCCGATTACTCCGGAGCCTATTCTATCAAAAAATACACCAGTGAAAAGAGTTACGATGAGTTCGGCAACTGGCAGCATGAAAAGATAGAACTGAAGCCACTCAACCCTGACTACAGTCCTATTGTCCTTGCCCCTGAAGATGCTGATGAGTTCAGAGTGATTGGGGAGTTTGTGGGTATATTGTAAAAGTACAAGCCATTTTGTCATTTAGCTTGAGGGTACAGAAACTTCTTATATGTATGAAAACGTGCATAAGAGGCCATGAAAAGCATATATTTGCTACTAGAGAAACTTGATTCTATATAACTACAATTTATTTCAATATGACTATTAAAGATAACATTATCAACAGACTACGCGAGACCAATCGCGAGAACATTGAAAAGGTGATAGACTATATGGAGAAAAACCGTTTCTTCGAAGTTGGTTGTCATCGCCATCACCGCTATGACGGAGGCTTGGCAGACCACGCTTGGCAGACCTACCAAATGGCCATGAAAGAAGAGGCAGACAACAAACGCCTACACCCCAATGTACCCTTGCTCGACAAGGACAGTCTGGCCATCTGTGCATTGCTTCATGACTTCTGCGACTGTCGCGGTATGCGTCATATAAATGGACACGGAAGGCGTTCAGCCATGATGCTCAAAGAGTTAGGTTTCCACCTGACGCAAGAAGAGTACCTGGCTATCCGTTTCCACATGAGTCTGAAAAACAAGAAAAGCCATCCCCTCTATGAGGATGCCCTCCATTGCCATCTCCGCCATATCGTTCATAAGGCAGATGGCAAATCAGCGAAGAGATACAAAGGGGCTTGTATTTAATATCCACAGAATTCCTGCAAGAGGAGGAAATAAGTGATGTTACTGATGGAACATAATCTAGTCCCAAACGTTAAAGAAAAACAAAATTGCCTCTTGTGAAGTGTTTTTTTTAAAAATGTAGTATCTTTGTAAACTGAAATAAGAATTCAGTTAAATGGCAATACCGAAATTTCAATATTTTCTTAATGTTTCCCCTCTCCAACTGAAGGATAAGAGCGGTGCTTTCTTGCAAGGCGCAAGGGAATTTGTCAGTAAGGCAACAAGCAAGATTGTCCTTATCGACGACATTGTCCTTGCTAAGTATATGATAGAGTTTAACGTAGGTGTCAGCACTCGCAAGACCTATGAGGTCAAGAGGATTGATACCGATTATTTTGAAGAATAAAGAATATTTTTAATGAAAAAGGAAAGAACATACATATCTTTATTTAGTAGTGCTGGAGTTGGCTGCTATGGTTTTAAGCTTAATGGTTTTGAGTGCATCGCAACCAATGAGCTGCAGGATGTGAGGTTAAGTGTACAAAAAGCCAATAATAAATGTAAATATGATTCTGGCTACATCGCAGGTGATATTACCACCGCAGAAACCCACAAGAAACTTTTTAATGAAATAAATATGTGGAAAGAGAAGGAAGGTTTATCTCAAGTAGATGTAGTATTTGCGACACCTCCTTGTCAAGGAATGTCTACAGCTAATTATAAAAAAACTGATGATGAGCAAATACGAAACTCTTTGGTAGTACAAGCAATTAAGCTTATCTCCCAAATTCAACCAAAGATTTTTATATTTGAGAATGTCCGCGCTTTTATGAAAACCATATGCACGGATATTGATGGAACTGACAAACCTATAAGTGATAGTATCTTTAGCAATCTTGGAGAAAGGTATAATATTTATTATAAAGTTATTAATTTCAAGGATTTTGGGGTTCCCTCAAGTAGACCTCGAACTATCGTAATTGGCACAAGCAAAGAGATTACAGGTTTATCACCTTTGTCTCTTTTTCCTTCAAGACATAAGGAGATAATGCTTAGAGAGGCTATAGGTGACTTGCCCCCATTGGAATATTGCCAAAAAGACACATCAGACTACCTTCATTTTGCAAGACCTTTTCCAAAGGAGCAATTAGATTGGATAAAACATCTTAAAGAAGGTCAAAGCGCTTTTGACCAACCCATTGAACATCAACCTGGCCATTATGATAAAGATGGAAAGAAAGTTGTCAACAAGGGTGCATACATGGGCAATAAGTATCGCAGACTTGTGTGGGATAAAGTATGTTCTTGTATTCATACAAGAAATGATGTGCTATCCAGCCAAGACACAATACACCCTACGGATGACAGGGTACTAAGCATTCGAGAACTCATGAGGGTTATGACAATTCCAACCTCTTTCAAATGGACAGACTATGATGCCGAGATTACTATAGACACGGTAGATGAGTATCTCAAGGAAAATGAGCTTAACATCCGAAGATGTATTGGTGAAGCTGTACCAACTCAGATTATGAAAAATATTGCATATAAAATCAATATTGCTCTTGATGCCATTGACTCCGGAACAGCTATTGACCAAGCAACTTTCTTTAATAGCATTAAGGCTATTGAGTGTGATAAAAGTATAGTAAAAATCAAAACAAAAGACGTAAACTCTCTCATAAAATATCTACCTCAAATTGCTGGATTGTTTACTGACAAGATAAAGCTGGAGATTATTTGCATAGATTTCACTACTGAGGAAAAAAATGCCACAAGAATGATTTTAAATCTTTGGGATTTGCAAGACTTTATTAAGCTGACTGCCATCACAACTGACAAAGCAAGTAACTTAGCATATAGTTACACATTAGCAAAAACCGATCTTACATCCCCAAATGATTCAATACAACTATCATTTTTCGACATATGAAAACATCAATCGACACTACCCTATTGGATGGCATAATAGTAGGACGAGTAGACCCCCATATTTATGCCTTCTCTACTTGTACTGTCCCCAATTATCTAAAAATTGGTGACACTTATAGGCCTGTCAATGTCAGGTTAGATGAGTGGAGGGTGCATTTTAAAGATCTGGAGCCACTTTATGAGCATATAGCCAAAGTAGATAATGGCAATATCTTTAGAGATTACTCTGTACATTATTTCTTAGAGCACGATAAAAAACTAAAAAGACTTGAGCAAGATACATTTACCCTTGAGTATTACTCAAGAGAATTTTTCAAAGATGCTACAACAGCTGATATAGATGAAGCAATAGCTGATATTTGTCGGAGCGCAAGAGAGAATGATGGTAAATACAAACTATATTCACCGGATTTTCTGCCTTTAGTATACAAATTTGAAAGAGAGGAGAATCCTTGGATATTAAGACCTAATCAAAAAGAGGCTGTTAAAAATTTCAAGGAGGCCGTCAATAAAAAAAGGTCAAACTTGCTTATGTACGCTGTAATGAGATTTGGTAAATCCTTTACAGCCATGAGTTGTGCTGTTGAAATGCAAGCCTACTTTGTCGTAGTAGTATCAGCCAAAGCCGATGTTAAAGTTGAATGGCAGAAGACGGTAGAGGTACCAGCCAATTTCAAAGAATACTGTTTTTATGATTCAGGTACCTTACAAGCAAATCCTAAAGCCATTACTGATGCCTTACAGCAAGGAACAAAAGTTGTTCTCTTTTTGACTCTTCAAGACTTACAAGGTGATAACATCAAACAAAAGCACAAAGATGTTTTCGCCAACACAATTGACCTCCTTATAGTTGATGAGACTCACTATGGAGCCAGAGGTGAGGAATATGGAAAAGTGTTACGCAAAAGCAAACTCACTACAGCCCAAATCTCCAAAGAACTAAAGGACTGTGAGATTTCAGATGACTTTGATGAGCAAATTAAGGGGCTTAATTACAAAATCCAATTGCATTTGTCAGGTACGCCATATCGTATCTTAATGAATGACAAGGAGTTTACAAAAGATGACATAATAGCTTTTTGTCAATTTACCGATATTGTAAATGCGCAGAAACAATGGGATAAGGAACATCTTGTAAAGGATGGAGTAAAAGAATGGGATAATCCATATTATGGTTTCCCTCAAATGATACGTTTTGCCTTCAATCCAAATGAGTCCTCAAGGAGATTGTTAGAGCAGCTCAAGAAAGACGGTGTAACCTATGCTTTTTCTGAGCTTTTTAGACCAGAATCCATTACAAAGGATAGAGCAGGTAAGTATAAAAGATTTGTACACGAAAAGGAAATTCTCGACCTTTTGCAAATAATTGATGGCTCTAAGCAAGAGGATGATATATTAGGATTTCTTGATTATGATAAAATTAAAGACGGACAAATGTGTAGACACATAGTTTGTGTATTACCATTTAGAGCATCTTGTGATGCAATAGCTGCGCTCATTAAGTCTAATAAAAGATTATTTCGAAATCTGTGTAAATATGAGATTATCAATATTGCAGGTGTAGAGGACGAGTATGATAGTACCCAATCGGTTAAAGCGAAGATTAAAGAATGCGAGGAGGCTGGTAAAAAGACTCTAACCCTAACTGTAAATAAGATGCTTACAGGTAGTACTGTTGAGCAATGGGATACTATGCTTTATTTGAAAGACACAGCATCCCCTCAAGAGTATGATCAAGCTATCTTTAGAATTCAAAACCAATACATCAAAACTTATTCCGATGGAGAGAATGTGGTAAAATATAACATGAAGCCCCAAACTCTTCTTGTGGATTTTGACCCCAACAGGATGTTTAGACTCCAAGAGTTGAAATCCCAATTCTATAATGTAAATGTGGACAAAAATGGCAACCTCAAACTTGAACAAAGAATAAGAGAGGAGCTTGCTATTTCCCCAATCATTATACTAAATAATAATAAAATTAAGGAAGTTACACCAGCTAATATCCTTGATGCTGTTCGCGAGTATTCCAAGTCTAAGAGTGTCCTTGAGGAGGCTGTAGACATACCATTTGATATGTCATTGCTTGATGACCCTGTTCTAAAAGAAGAAATAGAAAGGATGAAAGAAATAGATGCTAGTAAAGGATTGGAAATTAAGCCTATTGAGGATGACGATGATGATGACTTGGATATACCAGACCCAGATGATGAAAACACGAGTGAAAGGGATAATGAAAAAGAAAGGAAAGATAAAGATAACAACAGTATTGATAACAGCGAACAAGATGAAATAAAGTCACTTGAGAAAAAACTGTCTGCATATTACTCTAAAATTCTCTTTTATGCTTTCCTTACCAACTCCAAAATAATGTCATTAGAACAAGTCATTGATAGTATTGCCCAGGATGCGAATAATGACCGAATAAGGAGGAACCTTGGTTTAAGAGTCAACATCCTAAAGCTCATACAAAGAAAGTGTAATCCATTTGTACTCAGTAAACTTGATTTTAAAATACAAAACATTAATTCACTTATGCAAGATGACTCCTTACAGCCAATGGAAAGAGCTAAGGTTGCCATCAAGAAATTTACGAGAATATCAGATTCTGAGGTTGTAACACCAGAATATGTGGCAAATGAGTTGGTATCTTTTCTCCCTACCGATAAGATTGATGGTAATACCATATTTTTGGATATAGCTTCTAAACAAGGAGAATTGGCAATTGCATTATTTGATAAATACGCTGATATTTCAAATATCAAAGAACACATCTACTCACTTCCCACATCCCACATCACCTATGAGTTGACACGCAAGATGTATGAGTTATTGGGAATGCCTGTTGAGAATGTAATAAATGGATTATACTCTGCTGACTTTATCAATGGCAATGAGGAACTGACTAAACTGATTAGCCAAATTCATCCTACAGTAATCATTGGTGGTCCTCCATTTAACACCAATGATGGTGGAGGAAGAGGAGATTCTGCAAGTGCATTGTATCATAGATATGTACAAGTCGCTAAGGATTATAAGCCACATTATATATCTATGTACATGAAAGCGGTATGGTACTCAGGAGGTAAAGGACAAGGTCTTAATGAGTTCCGCCAAGAGATGTTGGATGATACAAGGATAGCTTCTTTTTCAGACTACCCAGACCCTAAGGATTGCCATATAGAGGGCATTAATCTCCGTGGTGGTGTTTGTATATTCTTATGGGACGCAAACCATCAAGGAGAATGTGATTTCATCAGTCATATCAATGGGAAAGAGTACAAGAGTACAAGATTCCTCAAGACTAATGGAGAAAGCATCCTAATTAGGTATCCACAAGGTTTGAGTATTCTTGAAAAGGTTAAGGCTTTTAAGGAGGATGTGTTTAGCAATTGGGTTTCTGGTAGAGATCCGTTTGGGTTTGGAGATGGCTTTAATGCTTACAAGCACAATCCCACATCTACCTACACTATAAGGTTGTATTGTGTAAGAAAGGAAATTGGCTACATACGATGGAGTCAAGTTGATAGTGAGTATAGGTCTTTAAGTAACAAGTGGAAAGTACTTGTTGCTAAAGCAAGCCCAGGTGAGGACACCTTACCTCATTCCATCATTAGTGCTCCCATCTTATCTGAGCCTAAATCCGTATGCACAAATGGCTTATTTGTTGTAAAAACATTCAAGTCTAAGAAAGAGGCTCAGAATCTTATTGACTATATGCACACGAGTTTCTTTAGGTTTATGATGCTGTTGGCTAAGAACGGACACAACTTAACCAACAATGTCTATAGGTATGTACCCGTAGTAGACCTTTCAAAGAAATGGACCGATGCAAAACTTTTCAAGTGGTATGGCATTACCAAACCAGAACAGGATTTTATAAAAAGTGTAATTAAAGACATTAATGACTAATGGATATTAAAATGTCCAGGAAAAGGACTGGAGAGGCACTCCAATCTTTAAGACAAGTAAGGAACTTATTCCTTATAAGAAATAATGTTCCAGACTTAAATACCACAACAAAATAATTAACAAAAGAACTATAACTTACTATGAGTCTAAAAATATTCAAATTGGAAGAGTATGATCATACTCATGAGCGCGAACAATTCAGAAATTTGTGTTCAATTCTGAAAGACTTGTATGACAAATCAGCAGAAATGCACCTGCTGTTTGCCAACATCAACTTCAACGGTGTTCCACTTGACGCTTTGCTCATAAAACCCGATGCAATTACTGTACTTGAGTTTAAGAATTACAGCGGTAATGTAATTGCTGCAGAGAACGGAGATTGGAAACTTGACGATGGCACTATCATTAAAGGTGGTATGGGTAAAAACCCTTTTGTCCAGACCAAAAACAATAAATTTGCTGTTATCACGACATTAAACACATGGTTCCCCAGCACTCATGTCAATTTGGGACATACGTCTGGTATCGTTGTCTTCAATCAACCTGTTACAGTTGATGACCATTTAATATCACAGAAATCTAAGTCATGGTTCCATATTTGCGATATGGATCACTTCTCAGATAAAATAAGTGACATTACCAGTCCTGCTATTCGCTATACCAACTCAGAACTTGATAAATTGCCCCAGATTCTAAATTGTGATGACCCAAAATATATCATCTATGAATCGAGTGGAGCATCGCAAGCAGGTACCATCTCCCAAAGTGCAGCACAAGTCCCAGCTGCAACACCTAACAACAGTCTAAGCGACAGGATTAGAAACATTCTGTCCATGAATGGCTACACAATTGTCCATGAAATTGACAAGCCTGGCCAAACAGCCTCTTATCATACAGGAGTGAATGATTTGGGGCACAGGGTTGAAGAATATGTAAACACGAATTATCATGGGAATTTGTATGAGCACCAATATGCTGCTGCAAAACTGGTTTATGAGAATAAAAACGTATGTATCACCACATCAACAAGTTCAGGGAAAACTGCCATTTTCCATATGGCTGCATTGGAGATTCTTGAAAGGGATCCTGATGCAAGGGTAATCGCTGTTTATCCGATGAGAGCTTTGGGTACTCAGCAAGTTGACAGTTGGCAAAACAGACTGGAAAATGTTAGATGCGGTAGAATTGACGGAACTATAGATTCAGCTGAAAGACTGAGAATATTAAAAGAATGTAGTATTGTGACATTCACTCCAGACACTGTTCACACATTTCTACTAGGCAAGTTAAAAGATGATAGATTTGCAGACGCCTTAAAATCTTTTTTAAGTAACCTTAAACTTGTAATTATCGATGAAGTACATCTTTATCGAGGGATGTTGGGCTCCAATAGTGCCTATCTCTTCCGTAGGCTTAATAGTTGCATCCTGCTTGCGGGTGGCCAATTACCTCAATATATCACCGCTTCTGCAACAATCAATGATCCAGTTCAGCATTCGTCTGATATTACGGGCATAGAAACATTTGAAATTGTTGGTCCGAACTTGGACACATCACCTTCTTGCCCAACAAAAATATTTCTAATAGGTATGGGTAAAGGACTATCCCATCTTTTAACAGAACTTACTACCAGGCTTCCTGACAATTGTCATTCAATCACATTTATTGACAGTCGCAAGGATGTCGTCCAAGTTGCATTAGACACGGAAAAAGCATTAAACATGCAACAAATCGGTATTTATCCCTTTAAATCCGGTTTGGAAATCGATGATTATAATAACATCCTTAATGTTCTAGGAACAAATAAATTCAAAGGTGTTGTGAGTACTTCTTCGTTAGAGGTCGGAATAGACATAGGAGCTCTGAATGTCGCCATTTTGAATGGCATCCCGAATAGTTCTACAAGTTTTTATCAAAGAATTGGTAGAGTAGGCAGAGGTGGTACAAATGATGAAGCGGTGGTTATAATCATGGATAATCCAAATAGTATCGTCACTAAGCGATTATTCAATGATCCGCAGAAATTATTATCCTTACCTCCAGAAGAACCTGCTTTATATTTAGACAATAAAAATCTGGTGAACATTCAGGCACTCCATTTTGTTGGTGACGGACTTGAATTCCAATCAGTGGCTAATAAGAATTGGGATTCGGATTTCAAGCGTGTAGCAGGATTATTCCCAATAAAGTTCAGTAACATCTGCCGCGACATATTAAACAATCAGTTTTCTGCGGACTATCAACAATTCATGGGGCTTGGAGGTAATTACCCTGAAATTGTTTTCACTCTTAGACAGTTTGATGTGCAGTATAAGGCATATGAAAGGAATAACCCTGATCAAGGTCTGGGCGAACTTAACATGCAGAATGTATTACGAGAAGCATATCCAGAAGCTGTTTATATCTATCTACGTATTCCAAGACGCGTTGTTAAGGTAGATAAAATGAAACACGAGATTATATTGGAAAGGTTACGTGAAAATCCATCTATATCTACAAAACCAAGGACAGGCGTTCTTGTGACTCCACAAAAATCATCTCAGATACATGGTCATATACGCTTTGGACAGCTTCATGTTATGAACTTGGGACTTAGCGAATTTACGACCATAAAGGGTTATAAAGAATTTATCAGATTCGCAAATGGTGGTGCTATTGAGAATATTAAGGATTACCCTGGGAATTACTGGAAACAGAATTCATTCAATCATACGATGCTGACGGAAGGTGTTATCATAACTCATCCTCTTATGACAAGCAAAATACAACGTTCTCTTGTTGCACATCTACTGTATGAAGTATTCTTGAGCAGTTCTGCCTTTGAACGTTCTGATATAGAATATTGTTCAGGAACTCTAAACACAGACATAGGTATTATTAAGGCAAATACATCCTTTATAACCATATATGATAAAATTATTGGTGGACTGAATATTACATCAAGACTGATGGATCCTTTTGAGTTAAAAAGGGGATTTTCCATGATGGTTGACTTGATCGATAATGGACTTGAGCAAGATATTCTGGGGGTTGCACTTAATCAGTCCACAAAGGATGCTATTCATAAAATGTTTGATGATATTTGTGGTAACAAACCAGAGGAAGTCGGATTAGTAGCCATCTCCGAATATCATATTGCACGAAACTCTGAAGCTTATTATTTGCCTGATCCCAGTGATGCGGATAAGAAGGAACAGACTACCATTGATATGGTATATTTGGATAATAAGAACAATGAAATTACTTATGATGTTATAACGCCAGATGGTACTATAATAACAAATGTTCCTGAAGCTCAGGTATTGCCTATTAGTGGCATTTCATATAAAGGTCGTTTTGTAGGAGTAAGATCTATTAATACAAAAACTCTATGGTAAAATTAGTAGCACAGCAGACGGCAGATAGCTTGTCTATAAAAGAATGGGGTAATGCGAGATTAGATGTTGTTCAGAACCCCAACGGAGACAATTTCATCGTTGTTTCCTCATTAAAAAAGTTTTGGGCGGAAGAAGTCTTCTTCTATGATAACAAGAATATACTCATAAAGATAAGAAATAATGATAGAGAGGTGAAAAGTGGGTATGTATTATTGTTGCCAAATACTTTCACACGAGAATATGCAGATATTTCGAAAGAAGTCTTTGATGACAAATATCGTAGAGTTGTAGATTATAATAACGAAGATGAGAGGCTTGTATCGTTAATTAATGAG